>OFMK01000360.1_pt1 | contig 50432 bp, 43 predicted proteins | sample 1541781 | NCBI WGS metagenome assembly OFMK01 (sample SAMN04209250, study PRJEB22552) | human gut metagenome | biome: gut; material: feces | host: Homo sapiens | place: USA: Oklahoma
GCGGAGGATCTCAATGGGAGTATATCCCTGATCACCCAGATATTTTGATCCCCATTGGGTCATCCACTCGGGACAGGAAACCCGTTTCCCATCACAATATTGTGTTAGAATAGGTTGTCGGACATTGGGTCTGGACAGATAATCTGCGAAAATTTCATCCACAATTTGATTGATGGAATCATAGGTTGTTTTATTGCTCATCCATTTATGATCATAGGCTGTGGAGGAAGTAATGGTGAAATCGTGTCCTTTATTTCGATACCATTCTGTGTAAACTCGATTTAAGGTAAAAGACATAATGGCTAGGATATTTGCTTCTAAGGTTGCCCTGGGCCAGGTTGAATAGATTTCGCAGGCTGCTACATTCTTAATATAGTCCTTATATCGAATATAATAATTTCTGGCTGTGGTATCTCCAATGGCTCCGTCGTGGACAATAATATATTCGGGAATAACGACTCTGCTTAGGACAATTTCACCGGTTTCGTTCACTGGCTTTATTTCTGCTTCTGCAATTTTGGGAGGATAATCGCCCCACAAAGTATGCGGTCCGATCACAATCGGAGACTCTGCCGGTGCCGTTTCCAAAGGAAGCATCTGAACGTTTTGCAGTCCTTCAACGGCAGAGAGAATTTGAGCGCCAGCAATGGTGACCGTTTCGTAGTCCGGTGCGGTAATACGAAGCGTATATTCCGCGTAAGGCTGATTATCACTGGGTGCCATACTATATTCCAATGGCGGCGCAGGAAGATCAATGATTTCGGTTTGGCCATTTTCATTTGTTGAGATTTGTTCAATCACAGAATCAGGATCTCCGGTATAAGAAATTTCAATCTTGGCATCGGCAATGGGAGCAGATGCAAGACTGGAAGTGACTTGCACTTTCAGCTGACCCTGATCGATTTGATCAGTTTGAGGTGTTTCCGGCATAAAAAACCTTCCAGAAATCTTTTAATGTAGTATATGTTTGCTTTTGGATAAGGTGCAGGGCAAGATGCGATTTCTTTGATTTATTATTTGCCTGCCAGATAAAATAGAGTTTCAGGGTCTACTTGAACTCACGGAGCTTTCTTTGATAAAATTATAGTAAGGAGGAACAAAGAATGGCAAAAAAAGAACCAAAAACCAATGCCATGCGCATTTTAGAGCAAAAGAAAATTCCATATGAGGTCCATCGCTATGAATGTAAGGAATTTATTGATGGAATCGCCATTGCAGATATGCTTCATGAACCATATGAGAGAGTATTTAAAACATTGGTGACGGCTGGAAAGAGCGGAGGATATTTTGTATTCGTGATTCCGATTCATAAGGAATTAGATCTCAAGAGAGCAGCAAAAGCTGTGGGTGAGAAATCAGTGGAAATGATTCATGTGAAGGATATCAATAAAATTACCGGATATATCCGAGGCGGATGTACTGCCATCGGAATGAGAAAAAATTATACGACGGTTTTAGATCAAAGCGCTTCAAGGCAAGACCGAATCATTGTCAGCGGCGGGAAAAATGGAATTCAGATAGAATTAACGCCGGTTGATTATTTAGAAGCCTGCAATGGCAGGATGGAAGCAATTATAATGACAAAAGGAGAGACCAATGATTGATGAGATTCTGGAATATAATAGGAAATTTGTGGATGATAAGCAGTATGAACAGTATAAGACCAGTAAATATCCGGATAAAAAGATAGCGATCTTAACCTGCATGGATACTCGTCTTACACAGCTTCTTCCGGCTGCCCTGGGGATAAAAAACGGAGACGTGAAGATTATTAAAAATGCGGGAGGGGTTGTGAGTCACGCTTTTGGAAGTGTTGTCCGAAGCATACTAGTGGGAATTTTTGAGCTGGGAATTGAAGAAGTGATGGTGATCGGGCATACGGACTGCGGGGTTGGACATATCAATAGCAAAATTATGATACAGAAAATGATGGAGCGGGGAATTGATGAGGAAAAAATCGAATTAATTCGTCATTGCGGAGTGGATTTTGATACATGGCTGGAAGGATTTGATTGTGTGGAGCGTTCCGTCGAGGATTCGGTGGAGTTGCTTCGGAAGCATCCCCTGATTCCCAATGATGTAAAAATTTCCGGATATGTTATGGATTCCGTGACCGGAGAGTTGACCGTGGTTGTTCCGTAAAGGAAAAAAGGTACAGAAATTCTTGGTAAAAGAATTGTCTGTACCTTTTTCGGTTTTTTATGAAAAATTGAAAAAGATTGAAGCAGTAAGATCTGCTGTGATACAATAAAAGAGGTTGATCTGAAAGAGAGAGAGGATGAAAGAATGAAAAAAATTGGAATGGCAGGTTTGCTGTTTTTTGTCTGCTGTTGTTGCCTTTGGGGCTGTGAGGATGAGGGGGCGGTCCAGTGGAAGGAAGCTTCCACCCAGAAACGCACGGAGATTATTAAAGAAAAAACCTCTGGAGGAAAGACAGCGGCAGAAAAAGAGGGAATGTTGACAGAAGAAAAAATTGAAAATCTAAAAATGCGGGAATATAAACGAAAAATTGCCATTGATGCAGGGCATCAAAAAGAGCAGATGACAGAGGAAGAACCCATTGGACCCGGAGCGTCTCAGACAAAACAGAAGGTATCCTCCGGTACCGAAGGAGTTGCGACGAAGGTTCCGGAATATCAGGTGAATTTGGAAGTCTCATTAAAATTAAAGAAGATATTAATTGCCAGGGGATATGATGTTTATATGATCCGGGAGACTCATAATGTTTTTTTAAGCAATAAAGAAAGATCCTTAATGGCAAACGAGAGTGAAGCCGATGTGCTGATTCGTCTTCATTGCAACAGTGCAGAGAATTCCACGGTATCTGGAGCGCTGACAATGTGTCCGTCAGAGACGAACCAATACTGCAGGAAAATTATCAAACAAAGTATGGACTTGGCAAAAGATATTGGAAATGGATTGTGCAGCAGCACCGGGACAAAAAATCGAGGAATTGTGGAGACCGATGAAATGACGGGCATCAATTGGAGTAAGATCCCTGTAACAATCGTAGAAATGGGATTTATGTCCAATCCAAAGGAAGATCGAAAATTATGTGACAGCGAGTATCAAATTCATCTTGCGAAAGGTATTGCAGATGGTATTGATAGATATTACCAAAGAGAAGGAGGAAAGGATGAAAAAAAATGAAAAACAGATGATTCTTGCGCTTTCTGCAGTGATTGCAGTGTTTGCTGTAATATTTGGCATCGCAATGATAAAAAATCGAGATGATACAAAAACAGAGGATCGTCTGAAAGCAGCTGTGGAGGAAGAAACGTTGGAAGATTCGGACACAGCCGCAGAGTCTGGGGAAACAGATACGGCTTCTTCAGATACGGTTGCTCAGGAACCGTCGTCGGATACAAAATCGAAACCGGCGGCAGAGAACCAAAAATCGGATCAAAGTGTTATGGATGCCAGCGATGGATACATGTTTCCTGATTCTGATACAGAGTATATCACTTCGGATTTATCAAAAATGTCAACTGCAGAACTACAATATGCGATCAATGAGATTTATGCAAGACACGGTCTGAAATTTTCAAAAAAGGAAAATAAAGAACGATTTGAGAAGAAGAAATGGTATCGTGCAGCGGTAGATGATCAGGAAAGTATATCCTTAAATACGTATGAAAAGAAAAATGTAGACGTATTAGCATCTGAATTAAAAAAACGAGGTACCAGATAGAAAGGAGCGAATGGAAATGTTTTGTCCAAATTGTGGAAAAGAAATCAACGACGGGGATTTGTTTTGTGGAGAATGCGGTCAAAAAATTACATTAGAACATCAAACAAAGACCCAGGAAAAAAAGGCGACGGAAGGTGAGACGCCAAAGAAAACCGCCGAAGTGGATTTATCAAAAAATAAGCATGCATCCAAGCAAAAATCAGGGGGGATGAGTCCAAAGGCAAAAAAAATTATTGCTGTTCAGGTGGCAGTGTTAGCAGTATTAATCGGGGCTTTTTACTATTTTGGAAGCAGAAGCAGCAATCCGGAGTCGGCAGCCAGTCAGTTTGTAAAAGATTATAATAATAAAGAATGGAATAAAATCTACGATTTATATAATTTTGATGAAGATACTTTTATTAATGAAGAGACTTTCGAGAAAACTATGGATCAGAGTGAGATTCAGACGTTGTCGGAGCCAACAGGAGGGCAGACCGGTGCCTACAGCAGCTCTGGAGCTCCTTATGTATACCGGGCGAAAAAGGGTTCAGGAACTGTGATAATCAGTGTAGATAAATCGACGAAAAAGAACTTCTTATTTTTTGATAAATACGAAGTGACCAGTGTTGCCGACACTGATCTTATGACAACTTCCGTTCGTCTGCCAAATGTGAAAGGAATCACGATGAAGGTGGATGGAATCGAGGCAAAAGCGCCAAGCGATACGACGGGAAGTACATATTATACAAAGATGTTCGCTGGAACTCACAAAGTGACATTTGAGGGAGCGGATGGTTTATTTGAAAAAGACAGTTATTTGTTTGACACAAAAAATAATAATCTGATCAGTCAAATTCAGTACTCCAGCAAAGCAAAAACAGAAGCAGCTCAGGCATTGAGAGGATATTTGCCGGCAATTACAGAGGCAAGAATTAAGAACAGCGGGAATTCCGGTCTGACCTCATATTTCAGCTCTGCGCAAAAAGCAAATACGTACGGAACCAGTTTATGTCGTTATACATATTATGCAGGATCTGACGCAAAGAGTCTTGGCAGTGTCAATGTCACCAAGTGTGAGGCAGTGGCTTCTACATCCAGCTATGCGACTTTTGCAGATGGAATTCCGATTTCTGTTTCAGGAACCAGAGATTATCAGTATAAAACATGGTCAGGAAGTTACCAAAAACAAACTTGTACCATTAGCGGTGTCGCAAAAATGGTGAAACAAAATGGCAAATGGGTCATTGATTCTGTTTCATATTACTATTACTAGAAAAAAGAAAAGGGGAAAGATTATGGCAAACTTTTGTACAAAATGTGGGAGAAAATTAATTGAGGGACAGCCTTGTCCGTGTACTTTCGCGGAGGAGACAACAGAAAAAGAACAGACCAGGGAAGAAGTCCAGTACGAAGAAGATACTGAGAAGAAGAAACAGGATACAGCTGCTGCAGCGAAGAATCTGTTTCAGACGGTTTTCGATCTGATCAAACGACCGTCCAGTGCTTTGGCAGAAACCGTGAAGGATGAGACAAGTAAGACTGGGCTGATTATGATGGGAATTGAGGCTGTTCTATCCGGACTTTATTTATATTTATTAGTCAACAAACTGATCTCTGCCACGATGTCAGGTTTTTCAAGTTTTACCGGGACCTCTGCAGCAGCCTCTCAGGCGCCTTCCGCAGGAAGCTTTTTCATGTATGGAATCGTCCTGACAATGATTACATCGTTGGTGATTTCAGGTTTGGTTTTGGGATTTATGAGGACGATGGGGCATGCCCGGATGAATTGGCTGCAAAGCTGTCAGATTGCGGGAATCAAAGGAATAGGAGCTTCTCTTGGATGGATTTTGGGAATTTTGGGATTGCTCTTGGGATTATATAGTTTTTCGCTTCTTGCCATTTTGTTTGGATCTGTACTTGGCTTTATTTATTTTGTCGTTGCACTGATGAGTTATCCGGAAGTAAAAAAAGATGCAGTTGCCTATGTTGCATTGATTACCCTGTTGATCTCAGCGTTTGTCAGTTACTTTGTGTTAAAAGAATTTGTATTTTCATCTTTATTAAACAGTGCGGGTTCTTCCTTGAATTCACTGCAAAATATCTTTTAGGAGGAATTGTATGCTGCCAAAAGATCCGGTGATATTATTAAGCTATATAAATACACAACTTCGTGATTTTTACGCAGACTATAAATCGCTGTGTGAAGACTTGGAGATTGACGGGGATCGAGTGAAAGAACAGCTTCGATCGATCGGATATGAATATCAGGAGAAAAGCAACCAATTTCGATAGATCAAAGAGCGAAAGCGGCTTTGTTTTGCCTAGCCGAATGACTGAATTTATGGTAAAATTCTCTTAAAAGGAGAATGCAATATGGAATTGATTCGGTTAGAAAATGTAAAAAAAATATATCAGTCAGGGGAGATTTTGACAAAAGCTGTAGATGGGATTGATTTTACAGTAGAACAGGGAGAATTTGCTCTGATTATTGGCGCCAGTGGAGCAGGAAAGACCACCGTATTGAATATTTTAGGAGGTATGGATACTGCTACCAGTGGCGCCGTTTTTGTCGATGGAAAGGATATCTCAAAATGGAATCAGAGGCAGCTGACCCAATATCGAAGGGATGACATTGGGTTCGTGTTCCAGTTTTATAATTTGGTTCCAAATCTTACATCGAGAGAGAATGTGGAATTGGCTCTCCAGATTAGCAGAGATCCTTTGAATGCAGATGAGGTATTAAAAGATGTTGGTCTTGGACATCGGCTGGATAGTTTCCCGGCACAATTATCCGGAGGAGAACAGCAGAGAGTTTCCATTGCCCGGGCGTTGGCAAAAAATCCCAAGTTATTACTATGTGATGAACCCACAGGGGCATTAGACTATCAAACCGGAAAAGCCATCCTAAAACTTTTACAGGATACTTGCAGAACCAAAGGAAAAACGGTTGTGGTGATTACGCATAATCTGGCGATTGCACCAATGGCAGATCGAGTGATTGAAATGAAAAATGGGAAAATCAGCAGAATAACAATCAACGATCACCCGCAACCAGTGGATATGATTGAATGGTAGGAGATACATATGAAAAAAACAGCGCTGCACAAAGATATAGGTCGGACGATCCGCAGGACTCTGCCGCGGTTTTTGTCGATTTTTTTTATCGTTGTTCTGGGAGTTGCTTTCTTTTCCGGAATTCGTGTGACAGAAAAGGATATGTATATAACAGCGGATCACCAATTTGATCAAAGCAGCCTTATGGATGTGAAATTGCTGGGAACACTGGGATTATCTGAAGAAAATCTGAAAACTTTGAAAAATCTTCCGTCAGCAGAGGATGCAGAGGGGGGATATTCGGTAGATACAATCTGTCAGATAAAGGGCAAGCAGGAGGAGTATGTCGTACAGGTTCGGTCAGCACTGGAGAGGATGAATCAAATCGAGATTGTCAAGGGGAGACTTCCAAGGTCAGGGAAGGAATGTCTGGTAGACGAGATGTTCGCAAAAGAACATCAAATAAAAATCGGTGATGTTTTGACATTATCTTCCGATGAGGAAGAATCTTTAAAGCAAACTTTGAAAAATACGGTGTATCAGGTCGTTGGAATCGGAAAGTCTTCGGAATATCTTTCAAGATCCCGAGGAAGTACGGATATGGGCTCCGGAAACCGAGATGGATTTTTGGTAATTTCAAAAGAAGAATTTCGGTTGGAGGTTTATACAGAAATTTATATGACCGCAAAGAATGCTAAAGAGGAAAGAGCCTATGGAGAAGCCTATAAGAAAGAGGTTTCTCGATTGGAAAAGCAGTTAAAAAGCATTCAGAAGGAACAAAAAGCGGTACGGCTTGCGGAAGTGAAAAATGAGGCAGAAAGGGAAATAAATAAACAAGAACTAAAATATCAGAAAGAACGAAAAAAAGCACAAAAAAAATTAAATCAGGCGGAAAAAGATTTAAAAATTTCAAAGCAAAAAATTGAGACTGCAAAACAAGAGCTCAGAGAAAATGAGGATCAGCTGCAAAAAGGAAAGAGAGAACTTTTAAGTGGGAAGAAGCAGTATCAGTCGGGAAAACAGGAGATGGAGAAAGCGAAACAGCAGATATCCTCTTCTGAAACAGAACTTGCTGCCCAGGAAAAAAAGCTGAAAACAGGGGAAAAAACATGGAAAGAAACAAATCGGAAGCTGACTGTTTCTGAAAACCGAATCAAAGAGGCAGAAACGAAGCTTGGACAGGAGGAAAAGAAACTAGAACAGCAGGAGGAAAAATTAAAAGACCTGCAAGATCAGATAAAAAGCTATGAACAAAGTCTTGGATCAGATCATCCGACTGTGCAGAAGTTAAAAGAGCAGCTGAGGACGGGAAAAGAGAAGATGGCGGAGGGAAAAAAAACTCTGAACCGGGAGTATCAAAAGATGCAGGCAGCCAAAAAGCAAGTGTCTTCAGGAAGAACAGAACTGGCTTCTCAAAAGAAAAATATTTCCAGAGGAAAAAAGGAGATCAAAACAGCGAAAAGCAGTCTTGCTGCCGCAAAAGAGACAATAGCTCTAAAAGAAAAAGAATTAAAGCAGGCAAGGAGGAATTTAAACCGATCAGAGGAGCAATTAAAATCCGGTGCGAAACAGCTTACAGAAGGAAAAAAAGAGATTCAAAACGCACAGGAAGAATGGCTGAGAGGTCGAAAAAAACTGCAGAGTTCTGAGAAGAAAGTAAAAAAAGAGTTGTCAGCAGTACAAAAAAAGATAAAAGATGCTAAAAAAGATATACAAAATTTAAAATCCGGGAAATGGTATATTTTAAATCGGGAAAAGACACAATCTTATGTAGAGTACGGAGAGGAAGCCAAACGTATCGCGGCATTGAGTAAAGTAGTTCCGGTTATCTTCTTTTTGGTTGCCGCATTGGTCAGTTTAACTGCAATGACCAGAATGGTGGAAGAACAGAGAACCCAAATTGGCATCTTCAAAGCTTTGGGATATCGTGGTGTGGACATTGCAATAAAATATGTAAGCTATGCATTGGCAGCAACCGTATCGGGAAGCATACTGGGGGTTGTGATTGGAGAAAAGCTGTTGCCGTGGATTATTATAACCGCTTATAAAATGATGTATATAGGACTTGGAGTGATCCAAACGCCAATTGATCTGGAATATTCTGTCATGGCAGCATGTCTGGCAGTAGGTGTTGTGACAGCAGCAGTATTATCGGCATGTTACAAAGAGCTTCGGGAGAAACCGGCGCAGTTAATGCGCCCTACGGCACCGAAAGAAGGAAAACGTATTTTGTTGGAACGGATACCGGTATTTTGGCATCGAATGAGCTTTATCTGGAAGGCTACGATGCGAAATCTTTTCCGATATAAAAAGCGATTTTTTATGACTGTTTTTGGAATCGGAGGCTGTATGTCGTTGCTTCTTGTGGGATTTGGAATCAAAGATTCAATTTCGGCAATTTCTGAAAATCAATATAAAAAAATTATAACATATGATTTTTCAGTTGCCTATAAAGATGGCGCTGCCAGGAAAGATCGAGAAAAATTAAAACATTGGATATCAGAGAGATCAGATCTTAAAAAAACGATGGAAGTAAATGAAGCTGCGGTGACAATTTGCGCAAACAATGAGGAGCAGGAAGCATCCAGAATTGTGCCAATATCACAGTCAGACGTTTCAGGATACATTACATTGAAAGACCGTGTCAAAGGCAATTCGTTTTCCATGAACGATGAAGGCGTTGTGTTAACGGAAAAAGCTGCTGTGCTTTTGGGTGTGGAAGCAGGTGACAAAATTCAGATCAGGGAATCGGGAGAAAAAACAGTTTCAGTAAAAATCTGTGCAGTCACTGAAAACTATATGATGCATAAGGTATATATGACCAAGACTCTTTATGAAAAGCTTTATGGAAAACAAGCTTCTGCAAGCGGAATGTATTGTGTAAAAACGGATGGTTCCAAAAAAGGAATGAATCAGATTAGGAGAGAAATTCTTGAAAGGGAGGAAGCGGCGTCTGTTACGTTTTCAAGTGATGAGGCAAAAACAATGTCAGATATGGTAGATAACCTGAACATTGTCGTCGTGGTATTGATTGTTTCCGCCGGACTGCTGGCCTTTGTTGTATTGTTTAATCTGAATAATATTAATATTGCGGAAAGGAGAGCGGAACTTGCGACTATGAAGGTTCTGGGGTTCTACGATGGAGAGGTGCATGCTTATGTGTACAGAGAAAATGTTCTGCTCACAGTCCTGGGAATTTTGGCAGGAATTATCATGGGGACGGCGCTGCATCGATATGTTATTTTCACCACAGAAGTGGATTTGATTATGTTTGGACGAAGTATTTATGTTCCAAGCTATATTTACAGCACTTTATTAACCATCGGCTTTGCTGTATTTGTGAATATACTGATGTATTTTCAACTGCGCAAAATTAATATGGTGGAATCGTTAAAAAGTACAGAGTAGAAAGGAAGAACAAAAACTATGAAAATAAATGAATTAATGATTTATCAGATTTTCCCATTGAGAGCTTTCTCTGACGGAACAATATCTCATGGAATTTTGGAAGCGGAGACATGGATTCCCCATATAAAAAAATTGGGAATGAATGCGGTCTATTTTTCACCGATATTTTCTTCTTCAAATCATGGATATGATACAAAAGATTTTCGTCGGATTGATGAACGGCTTGGAACAAATGAAGATTTTGTGAAAGTGTGTAAAAAACTAAAGGAAGAAGGAATTGCCATTTTTTTAGACGGGGTGTTTAATCATGTGGGACGTGAGTTTTGGGCATTTCAGGATGTTTTGGAAAAGAAATGGGAATCCCCGTATAAAGATTGGTTTTATATTCATTTTGATGGAAACAGTCCTTATGACGATGGCTTTTGGTATGAAGGATGGGAAGGGCATTACGAATTGGTAAAGTTAAATCTGGATCATGAGGAAGTTCGCAACTATCTTCTGAATGCGGTGGGTATGTGGATGAATGAATTTGGAATTGACGGGCTGCGCCTAGATGTTGCGTATATGCTCAATCGAAATTTTATGAAATCACTGGCAGAGTTTGTGCATCGTAAAAATCCTGAATTTTTTATGATCGGGGAAATGCTCCATGGAGATTACAACGAACTTGCGAATCCGGAACTTCTGGATTCAGTGACAAATTATGAGTGTTATAAAGGATTGTATTCCAGCTTTAACACCCATAATATGCATGAGATCGGATACTCTCTGAATCGGCAGTTCGGACCGGAAGAGTGGGCCTTATATCGGGGCATTCCATTGTATAATTTTGTGGATAACCATGATGTGGAAAGAATTGCAACGCGACTGGAGGATGCAGAGCACTTGCCGCTAATTTATGCTATGGAATTTGCAATGCCGGGAATTCCGGGGATTTATTATGGAAGTGAGTGGGGAATCGAAGGAAAAAAGGAACAGGGAAGCGACGACAGTCTGCGTCCGAGAGTGAAAGTGGAGGATTTGAAAGAAAATGAGTTGACGCAATATCTTTCAAAGCTTGCAAAGATCAGAAAGGAAAGTCCGGCTTTGAAATACGGAGATTATCTTCCGCTGGCAACTGCACCGGAGGTTCTGGTGTTCCAGAGAAAAGGACAGGGAGATCGGGTGATCTTTGCTGTAAATTGCGGAGAGAGTGCATTTACAGCTCATTTTGATGCGCAGGCAGGGACCGGTATGGATCTGATAACGGGAGAAACCATAGATTTTGGAGGAGGACTTTTGATTCCTTCCAAAACGGCAAGGCTGATTCGTACAGAAGAGGTATCCCTTTCTTGACTTTTCAGTAAAAAACATATAAAATTAAAGAAGTGTAAAAGCACAAAAAATTGAATAAGGAGGAGACCTGTGGATTTTGGTATAATAATAGCCATTATCGCAACTTTGGTCATTGCAATTCCAATATCTGCTTATGTTGCCAATCAAAGAAGCAAGAAAGCCATGGAAATTACCATTGGAAATGCAGAAGATAAAGCCAGAGATATTATAGATGGAGCAATCAAAGCGGCTGACGCGAAAAAGCGGGAAGCTTCTTTGGAAGTCAAAGAAGAAACTATAAAGGCGAGACATGACTTTGAAAAAGAGACAAAGGAACGCAGGGCAGAGCTGCAGAAGTATGAGCAGAGAGTTCTTTCAAAAGAAGAGGCGGTAGATAAAAAATCAACTGCGCTGGAAAGGAAAGAACAATCTTTGACAGCAAAAGAAAAGCATATCGAGTCAGAGAAAGCTCAGCTGCAGGAACTGCAGTCAAAACATCTACAGGAACTGGAGAGAATTTCTGGTTTGACCTCTGAACAGGCAAAAGAGCAATTATTATCAGCAGTAAAAGAAGATGTGAAACACGAGACAGCAATGTACATCAAGGAGATGGAGACGAGGGCAAAGGAAGAGGCAAGAAAGAAAGCCAAAGAATATGTGGTAACTGCCATTCAGAAATGTGCGGTAGATCATGTGGCAGAGACGACAATTTCCCTTGTACAGCTTCCAAACGATGAGATGAAAGGAAGGATTATCGGCCGAGAGGGCCGCAACATCCGTTCGATCGAGAACATTACCGGAGTAGAATTGATTATTGACGATACCCCGGAAGCTGTTGTGCTGTCAAGCTTCAATCCAGTGCGCAGAGAAATTGCGAGAATTGCATTGGAAAAATTAATTGTCGACGGAAGAATTCATCCGGCGCGCATAGAAGAGATGGTTGAGAAAGCCACGAAGGAAGTTGAAACTATGATGCGCGAAGAAGGCGAAGCTGCAACATTAGAGCTTGGCGTTCACGGAATTCATCCGGAGCTCGTCAGACTTCTTGGAAGGATGAAGTTCCGGACAAGCTACGGGCAGAATGCGCTGAAGCATTCCATGGAAGTTGCACAGCTTTCCGGTCTGTTGGCGGCGGAAGTCGGAGTTGACGTAAGGCTTGCCAAGCGGGCAGGACTGCTTCATGACATAGGAAAAGCGATCGATCATGAAGTAGAAGGTTCTCATGTGGAGCTTGGTGTTAATTTATGTAAGAAGTATAAGGAACATCCAGTGGTAATCAATGCGGTAGAATCTCATCATGGGGATGCTGAGCCGGAAACTTTGATCGCTTGTATTGTACAGGCGGCAGACGCGATTTCTGCAGCTCGTCCTGGTGCGAGAAGCGAAACGCTGGAGAGTTATACAACGAGATTAAAGCAATTAGAAGAGATCGCAGACTCATTTCAAGGTGTTGATAAAACTTTTGCAATTCAGGCAGGTCGGGAAATTCGTGTGATGGTAGTTCCTGAGCAAATCAGTGACGACGATATGATCTTATTAGCCAGAGATATTTCCAATCAGGTGGAAGAAAATTTGGATTATCCTGGTCAGATCAAGGTCAATGTAATCAGAGAATCACGAGTTGTAGATTATGCGAAATAACAAAAAACGATAGAGAAATCTATCGTTTTTTTAACGATACAGGAAAACTTTTTTTCCATATCGCAAAAACGCATTGTGAGGATCATGCTGCTGCGGAGTGAAAGATTGCCGCTTTGGAGTCCTGCCAAAGGCACAGAGTCCTGTGAACAGGATTATTTTTAGATGGATCAGAGAAAGGAAAGACAGTGATGCAGGGTTATGAAAAGATCAAACAAAAGTTAGTTCATCAAGGAAAGGTGGTCAGTTTTTACGAGGATATTGTGAAGCTTCCCAATGGAAAAGTCGTCACATGGGATTTGGTGAAGCATAGAGGAGCTGCTGCGGTGATTCCGGTGACAGACAGAGGGACGGTGCTTCTGGTGAAACAGTACCGCAATGCTTTAGATTGTGATACGCTGGAGATTCCGGCAGGGGGAATTGAGCCTGGAGAAACCGCGCTGGATTGTGTTAGGAGAGAGATTGAGGAAGAGACAGGATATCGGGCTGGGAACATGGAGCATTTGATGACGATCATTACTGCCATAGGTTTCTGCAATGAGAAAATTCCTATTTACGTGGCAACTGATTTAAAGCCGTCAGATCAGCATCTGGACGAGGATGAATTTATTGATGTGAAAGAGTATTCTCTTCAGATCGTCAGAGAGATGATCTTTGATGGACAAATTGTAGACGCCAAAACAATTTCCGGTATTTTGGGATATATGGACAAGTATTCTCTGGGGAAATGAATAAATGAGACAAGCGCCGCATAGAATAAACTAAATCGGAATATAAAAAACAAGAAGAGGAGCGGACGTTGGATCGAAAAAAATTTTTTACCGGGTTATTTGTGATGGCAGGCCTGATTTTGGGAAGCATCTTTACTAATTTTGTATATAAGGATTATCTGGCGTATGGAGGACAGATGGATTCTCTGGTTCTCAGCAATCAGGATCTCTATGTCTCCAGCGCCAGTTTATTTCCGTACATATTATTTAAGCGGGGAAAACAATATGGAATTGCATTTCTGGCAGGATATTTGCTGCAGCCGTTGGTGTTTTTGTACGGTGGAATGTTCTGCATGGCATTTTTTTTGGGGTCTATTTTGTCTCTTCAGGTGATTCAGACAGGATTAAAAGGAATGCTTTTGGTATTGTTTAGCTTTTTTCCGCACTTCCTGTGCTATGGGGTTTCCGGAATTTTAATGTTTCGCAGAAATCTTCGGGATAACGAAAAAGAAGAAATGTTGTATTATGAAAAACATTCCTTCTTTCGCAATTACAGTGTGCAATTTGAAATTATATTTGTAGTCCTTGGATGTGTCATGGAAAGTTTTGTAAATCCAAGCATCATGTCCGGAGTACTGAAATTATTAAAATAAAATTTAACTGTTATACATAATCAGCCATGCGATAGAGCAGAGCAGCAGACTTATCCCAGCCAAGGCAAGGGTCTGTGATGGACTGCCCGTAAACTCCATTTCCGATGGACTGGCATCCGTCTTCGATATAACTCTCAATCATGATTCCTTTGACCAGAGAGCGGATTTCCGGAAGAAAGCTTCTGCTGTGAAGAACTTCCTGAACGATGCGCGGCTGCTGATCCCATTGTTTTCCGGAATTGGAGTGATTGGCGTCTACAATGACAGCGGGATTTTTCAATTGAAATTTTTCGTACATGTATGCAACACGAGTCAGATCTTCATAGTGATAGTTCGGAATATTATTTCCATGGCGGTTGACAGAGCCACGCAGAATGGCATGGGTTAAAGGATTTCCATCTGTTTTGACTTCATATCCGTTGGCAATAAAATCATGTTGGTGCTGACCGGCAGTGATGGAATTCATCATAACGGTCAGATCTCCTCCTGTTGGATTTTTCATGCCGGCAGGAATGTCAAATCCGCTGACGGTTAAGCGATGCTGTTGATTTTCTACGGAACGTGCGCCGACGGCAACGTAAGATAAGATATCTTCCATATATGGCCAGTTTCCTGGATAAAGCATCTCATCGGCAGCAGGCATATGAAATTCCTCCAAAGCATCCATGTGGAGTTTGCGGACGGAACGCAGACCGCTTGCCATGTCCGGTGCTTTTTCAGGATCGGGCTGGTGAATCATTCCTTTATAGCCGTCACCAGTGGTGCGTGGTTTATTGGTATAGATGCGGGGAATTATTAAAAGTTTATCGGAAAGGTCCTTCTGAACTCTTGCGAGACGTCCGAGATAATCCATAACGGCAGATTCATTATCAGCAGAACAAGGTCCGATGATGACGATAAATTTGTCTGACTTTCCAGTAAAAATATTACGGATTTCGAGATCTCGTTGTTCTTTTATTTTTTTTGCCCCTTCACTCAGAGGAAATTCTTCCCTTAATTCCTCCGGAGAAGGCATCTTGGCAACTCTGTGCATTCCCATAGTTTCTCTCTCCTTTATTCATACAAGTAAAGTATTTAGTTTTTTATAGTTTAACAAATTATAATGTTGGTGTAAAGAAAGGAAATGTGAAATATTGCTTTACAAAGGAAGAAAGAAGGACTATAATAAGAACGTAAACAGAAAACACTTTCATTTTCTGTAAAATTGAATATTGAAGTAGAGAAAAAATTCTCCAACTTCAGGGCAGAGTGAGATATTTTCAAATATCAATTCTCGACTGGCGGTGATGCTTTTGAAAGGATAAGTCCGCGAGCGCAAGCTGATTGGGTTAGAATCCCGAACCAACAGTATAGTCTGGATGAAAGAAGTAGCGGGTGATGTAATGGTGCATCATCTAGGTTTTGGGCCCTGTCGTTTTCGGTAAACGATAAGGTCTTTTTCATTTTCTGAGAACATTTTGTTCTTAAATAAATTAAAAAGGAGAATATGATGATGGCAGGAGAAACAATGACAATGAAGACAAACAAGGTGAATGTGAGAACCATTGCAATGACTGGAATGTTGGGGGCATTGGCGACAATTTTGATGTTTTTGGAATTTCCCATTCCGGTGTTGATTCCACCGTTTATTAAGTTTGATTTTTCGGAACTTCCGGCGCTGTTGGCGGCATATTCTATGGGACCGGTGTCGGGAATTGCAGTATGCTTTATTAAGAATGCGATCAATCTGCTTCACACGCAGACCGGCGGAGTCGGAGAGCTTTCAAATTTTATTTTAGGCGTGTGTTTTGTGTTGCCTGCCGGTTTGTTGTATCAGAAGAAAAAGACACAGAAAAGAGCAATGCTTGGCGCATTGTTTGGAGCGGTGCTGATGTCTGTGCTGAGTGTCTTTTCCAATTATTTTATTGTATATCCGGTTTACACCAATTTTATGCCGATGGAGGCAATTCTTGGTGCATATCAGGCAATCAATAAGAATGTAACCAGCTTGTGGGATGCACTCATATGGTTTAATATGCCGTTTACGTTTATCAAAGGAATGTGCAGTGTTGTGATTACGTTTTTTATATACAAAAGAATCTCACCGATTTTAAAAGGAACCAACCGTTAAAAAATCTAAGAGGCAGATGATATGGTGTCATCTGCCTCTTATCACGTTTGGTGAGTGGAAAATAAAACTTATGCATCATTTAATTTTTTCTTGGCTTTTTCCATAAATGGTTCTGAAGCCACGATAAAACGCTCGTGTGTACCGATTCCGACGCGGCCTTTGTTATCTGTGACTTCCACGTGGAAGACAAGACGTTTGCGGTCAATTTCAGTTAAGGTGCAGTGGCATTGAATGGTGCCTCCAATCGGAGTGGCAGAGACATGAGCAATATTTAAATTTGTTCCTACGGTAGTTGTGCCTTCATCCAGTTTTCCGGCAAGCAGGTTGACAGCCGCCTGTTCAACAAGAGAAATCATAGCGGGTGTCGCATAGACAGGAAGACTGCCGCTTCCCCATTTCTCAGCAGTGTTTTCCGGAACGACCTGTTCTGTCAGTACAATTTCATCTCCAACATGAATGTTCATATACTTTTCTCCAATCAAACTTTTTATAATATATCATATCCATAGTATAGCAAAGTTCGATAAAAATACCATAGTTTTTTCATAATTCTTGAAAAATTATGGTATAATGTCCTAAAAACGGAGGTAAAATGGTTTGAAGCTATATTTAATCAGACACGGTGAGACCGATTGGAATAAATCCAGACGGATACAGGGAAGTTCCGATATTCCTTTAAATGAATATGGCAGGGAGCTAGCATTCTCTACCAGAGAAGGATTGCGGAAAATTCCATTTGATATTGCTTATACAAGTCCTCTGAAACGAGCCAGAGAGACAGGGGAAATTGTATTAGGAGGAAGAAATATTGCCCTTTATGAAGATGAGAGAATTGCGGAAGTCGATTTTGGAATTTATGAGGGAAAATCAGAGGCCGATTTAATTGAAGAAGGAGATCCTGTTTTGAGATTTTTTGATGCGCCGGAGCAATTTGTGAAGGCAGGGGGATGTGAAGACCACGAAGAGGTCATTTTAAGAGGGAAAGAGTTTTTGAAGGATAGAATCCTTCCAAATGAGAAAAAATATGAAAATATTGCAGTTTTTTCTCATGGAGCTATGATTCACGGGATGCTTACTTATATGTATCAGAGAGAAATCAAAGATTTCTGGCATGAGCCGAGACAATTAAATTGTGGAGTGACGATTGTAGAAATTGCGGATCATAAGTATCGCATAATAGAAGAGTCAAGAATTTTCTATTCAATCTAGAGATCACGGAGATAAATATGACAAAACAACAATTTTTAGAGGAACTTCGACTGGCGTTGGAAGGTATGATACCGGAAGAGGCGGTGAAAGAAAATGTACAGTACTATGAAAAATTTATTTGGGAGCAGGAAAAGAATGGAAGATCTCAGGAGGAGATTCTTCGGGAGCTGGGAAGTCCGCGATTAATTGCAAAAACCATTGTGGATGCAGCGGAGGCAGATGCAGTTTCAGAAGAGCAGACATACTATGATGATGCTTCCGGGGATGTGAAAGCAGAAACGTCATATAGAAAGAACAGAGTTTATACGGTAAATTCCAGAGGTCTGAAAATAGGATGTTTTCTTGTGGGAATTCTATTGCTTTTGATTTTATTTGTCGTGTTTAAATTATTTTTTATGTTTTTAGGACCAATTTTGGCAATTGGATTGGTCATTTATCTAATTGGACGTTGGAGAGAAAGATAGAAGGAGGCGGCAATGGATATTAATCAAGAGGCCAATGGCATGCGGGAAGATCTGGAGGAGTTTCGGCGGGCGCTGCATCAATGCCCGGAAACTGCCTTTCATGAAATGATGACGATGGAATACATCAGAGAGCATCTGGAACAATGGGGAATTTCATATCGACTGTTGGACCCTACAGGAATCATCGCAGCGATTGGAAGCGGAGGTAAAGAAACAATTGCGCTGCGGGCAGATATGGATGCACTGGAAGTGGAAGAGGAAACCGGTCTTGATTTCGCATCATTAAATCATGGCTGTATGCACGCCTGTGCTCATGATGGACATACGGCGATTTTGATGGCAGCCGCAAAGATTTTAAAGCAGCACGAGAAAGAACTGAACCGAAGAATTTTATTGCTGTTTCAGCCGGCGGAGGAAATCGCACAGGGCGCGAAAATGCTGTTGAAAACAGGTTTGCTGGAGGATGTCAAAAAAATTTTGGGTCTGCATATTTTTTCCGGAATTCCGGCTGGGAGGATTTCTTTGGAGCCGGGCAGAAGAATGGCGGCAACCAATTGGTTTTCCATTCGGATTACCGGAAAATCAGGGCATGCCGGGAAACCTCACGAATGTGCGGACGCAGCGGTCGCTGCATCCTCTCTGGTCATAAATTTACAGAACATTATCAGTCGGAATTTGGATCCGCTGGAGCCTGTAGTTCTAACCATTGGAAAGATGACGGCGGGAACTGCACGAAATGTAATTGCAGGGGAAGCGCTGCTGGAAGGAACCGTACGAACTTTTTCCATAGAAGCACAGGAATTGGTGCAGCGACGGATGAAAGAAATTGCACAGGCGGCAGAGAAAATGTATCAGACAGAAATTTCCGTTGATTTTCAGCCGGCCAGTCATCCGGCGTTGGTAAATTCCGAGGAAGTTGTGAGTCAAGTGTTAAAGGGAGCGCAGGATGTTTTTGAACCTTGGGAATGGGTGAAAGTTCCTGCGATGATGTTGGGAGAAGATTTTGCAAATTATTTGGAGGAAATGGACGGATGCTTTGCCTTTGTGGGAGGCGGAGAAGGATATCCCAATCATCATGAGCAGTTTGATTTCAATGAAGATGCTCTCGTCGCAGGTTTGCGTCTAATGTTGGTTTTTGCCTATGTATGAGATATAGAGCAAGAAAATCAGTTGTAGCAGAAAAAAACATATGATATAATCAGAAATTAAATGGGAGGCGCTGCTGTGGCGGCGCGCCACCGGAGAACAAAGTACATAAAACCATAGAAGAAAAGGTAGGGAAATATGAATTTAGTATACCACAGCACAAGAAATGGAGAAGAAACAGCCACTGCGTCAGAAGCAATTTTAAAGGGTTTGACCAGCGACGGAGGATTATTTGTACCCAATGAAATTCCGAAGCTTCAGGTGACGCTGGAAGAATTAACGAAAATGTCTTATCAGGAAATTGCATATGCAGTGATGAAAGAATTTCTTACAGATTTTACAGAGGAAGAATTGAAAGCCTGTATTCAGAACGCTTATGACAGTAAGTTTGACACGTCGGAAATAGCGCCGATGAAGAAAATAGGGAATGTATATTATCTTGAACTGTTTCACGGAGCAACCATTGCCTTCAAAGATATGGCATTATCCATTCTTCCGCATTTGCTGGTAACTTCCGCAAGAAAAAATCAGGTGAAAAATGAGATCGTAATTTTAACTGCAACCTCCGGGGATACCGGGAAAGCGGCATTGGCAGGATTTGCTGATGTGCCGGGAACAAAAATAATTGTATTTTATCCAAAATCTGGTGTCAGTCCGATTCAGGAAAAGCAAATGGTAACGCAGAAAGGTCAAAATACATATGTAATTGGAATTCATGGCAATTTTGATGATGCACAGACCGGCGTTAAAAAGATGTTTTCAAATAAAGAGCTGGCGAAGGTTATGAATCAGAGCGGTTATCAATTTTCTTCTGCCAATTCTATTAATATCGGACGGCTGGTTCCCCAGGTTGTTTACTATGTGAAAGCATATGCTGATCTATTAAAATCAGGGGCGGTAAAATCAGGAGAACCGATGAATGTTGTAGTTCCAACGGGAAACTTTGGAAATATTCTTGCGGCATTTTATGCAAAGCAGATGGGAATTCCGATTGGCAAATTCATTTGTGCTTCCAATAAAAATAAAGTACTGTTCGACTTTTTCCAAAACGGAACTTATGACAGAAACCGTGATTTTTATGTGACAACCTCACCATCCATGGACATTTTAATTTCCAGCAATCTGGAACGCCTGATCTATCGTATTGCAGGAAATGATCCGAAGCAATGTGCGGAGTTTATGACGGCTCTGACAGCAGAAGGTGTTTATACGATCACAGAGGCAATGAAAGACGAGCTTTCAGAGTTTTACGGAGCTTATGGCGATGAACAGGAAACTGCAGAGAAAATTCAGGAAGTTTATCAATCAGAAGGATATGTCATGGATACACATACGGCAGTTGCAGCAGTTGCCTATGATAAGTATGTGAAGGAAACTAAGGACGAGACACCGACTGTGATTGCATCCACAGCCAGTCCGTATAAATTTACCAGAAGTGTGATGAATGCAATTGATCCGAAGTATGATGAAAAAACAGATTTTCAGTTGGTGGACGAGCTTCAGGTGATTTCAAAAACAGAAATCCCGAAGGCAATTGAAGAAATCAGGACAGCTCCGGTGATTCATCAGACCGTATGTGAAACTGCGGCAATGGAAGATGAAGTAAAGAAAATTTTAAATATTTAAATTTTGACAAATATTCTGAGAAAAGCAATTCATGAAAGTGGGTTGCTTTTTTTGTGTTTTCATGCTATATTAAAATTAAGATAGGAAATAATTGGAAATAAATACATTTTAAAGAAACAACTCTGCTTTATGATTCTATAACCAATTCTAATGATTCGATGGATGATCCAAATATGTTTGACAACTGAATAAGACCATTTTTCAATACATTCCGAAAGGACATATTCCGCCAGGAGCCGTTATCTGCAGCGGGGAGCGATAAAAGAATATGATAATGAGACTTCTGCATGGTCATGGAGGTGAGTGCAGCCTGTCATCAGAATGAGGGGAGCCGGGAGGCTATGAGACAATTTGTCTGTTGGAGAATGAGGGGAAACCGATGGATATGAAAAGACAAGGAGAGTAAATTATGAGGAAAATCAAAAGAGGGTCTTTGTTATTTTGGACAGCGATTTCTTTGATGCTTTCGATCTTGTTTTCGATCTTGTGTCACAGAGAAGCAGTTGCACAATTAAGCGTTCAAAACGCAGTGCCAATTGGGAGCGGATGGGCTGATGAGACACATAAATTTTCATCATTTGATGATACGAAGGCGCTCAAAGTGGATGCTGCGTATGGATTTAAGATTCAAGAAACGCAGCAGACCAAAACAAGGATTGAAAAAGGAACGGCTTCCAAGGAACCTCCGGCAGTGAACATGCCGGCATTTTTAAAAAAATACACATGGTTTCAAACACAAAATAATACACCGGGAGAAATCCAAATTCGTAAAACCAATTTGCTGATTTATCAATGTGAATCCGATGGAAGCAATGGGCGTTGGGAGAAGCTTGATCTGGTTATGACAGTAACAGATTTTGAAAAATATCATCAGGAGGATGGCTATATTGCAATTGGAACGGGCGTCTGCGGGTGTGCCTATGTGGGAATTGAGGAAATGACGATGAAAAGTCATTTCTACAAAGCGGGAACAAATACGCCGGTAACCATTCGGAGCAATATCACATTAAAGGATCTTGACACAAGACAGTATGTTGGTATGAAGGCAGATAAGATTCATGGAGAATATGTTTCCAAAAATACAAAGCTCAGTTATGGGAAGTCAGGAACCTCCAGTGTTTACTATGCGGACTTTGATGAAAATTATTCCAGTGAGGATTTTACTTGTGTCGGATTTACGTTTGTGTCAGATTCCTTTGAGTATACGTTTGGAAGAAAGCTGGAGAGGGTGCCGACCGGGCAGGAACAATATGTGGGATCAGGACAGAATATGGTGCGGTTTGATACTTCGGCTCCGGAGAAAGTAATTAGAACGCCGGAGGGGACAGAAACAGAACATTATACGGCAAAACATTTGGCAGAAATATGGGATTTTGAAGTTCGACAGACCATCGCTGACGGTATTCCGCAGGCTCATTACTATGAAAATTTCATATTTCGGGATCAGGTAGAATCCTGTCTGGAAATTCTAGAAGCAAAAGTTTATGGAGATGGCAGTGATGTCAGCGGAGAATTTGATATTTCCAAGGAAGGAAATCTGGTGAAGGCAACGCTTAAAAATCCGAAAGATTCAGAATTTTATCAGCGAGGAGAATATGTGCTGCGCATAAAAGTGCGCATGGATATTCCGGAAAATGCCACAAAGGAGCAGTTGAATGTACTGCGAAAGAAATGGCAGGAGCATGGGCATTATAATGAAGTAAAAACGGTGATAACAGAGAAAAATCAGGGAGAAACGATCGTTGACGGTAAAAATATGCCGACCAATGAAGTTGTCTGTGAAATAGAACTGCCGAAACAGAAGGGGGATTCCCCCGGTCTGTTGATAAAAAAACAGGTGGAAGCCTATGAATATCAGGTGAAAGATCAAATGAAATATCAAGTTACAGTAAAGAATGAAAATGAGAAGGCGGAGACTGCTTATTTTACAATTCAGGATCTTTCTCTGCCGAAAGCAGCAGAGCTGGATCTGAGTTCGGTGAAAGTCAGCGGAATAGAGAAGGAAAATTATGTTTTGAAGAAGGAGAAAAATGGATGGATTTTAAAGTCCAGAGGAGATTATGCACTGCCTTACAGAAACCAAGTAGTGATTTCCTATACGGTGAGGGGGAGCGTTTTATCCAATGGAACTCTTATAGATAATGAGGCGTCCGCATGGGCAGCAGGGGTTCCGGACACCAAAGATCAGAAACAGGTATACATCAATTCACCGAAAACCGATGTGGTAAAAAATGCGCCTCAGAAGATTTATAAAAAGGGAGATACTATTTCTTACCAAATTACGCTGACCAATCAAAATAAAGGGACCTTTATGAGAGATTTGGTGATCAGAGACGAAATGAAAACAGCGGGTGTCCGAATAGTTCCCGGAACTCTTTGCGTAGTTTCCGGCGGGTTGGATGTCACAAAGAATTGTGAGATTACATTTGGAGATGACGGGCGCAGCTATAAGATCAGGACCCCGCTGGAATTGAAAAATGGAGCAATTCCGGCTCTTGAATCTTCTTTTGGGAAGGAAACGGGGCACTACGAGGAGCTTTCTCTGACAGATAAGATTGAGGTTAGTTATCAGGCGGTGATAGAGAAGGAAGGCCTGGAGGGAAAAGTAATTGAAAATATCGTAAAAGCTGAGGCAACAAAGAACAGCAATCAGAACGTAATCAGAGATGACCCGGAAATTCCGTCCGGAGGAGGAGAAGCACTGGAAACGGTCAAAGTGAAGGCGCCGCAGCTTCAGATTTTGAAACAATCGGATAAAAAAATTTACAGTGTGGGAGAAACCGGAACCTATCAACTTCAAATTACGCAAAAGAAAGAAGGGTTAACTGCAAAAAATGTAAAGATAACCGACGCCTTTGAAAAAGAAGGAATGAGGATTACGGATTTAAAAGTTTTTTTTAATGAGCAGGATATTACGAAGGAATGTAAGATAGAGATAAAAAATCATCATTTTAATATCGAGACAGGGAAGGACTTAGGTGAAAATGATATTTTAGAAGTCAGCTATCGAGTGTTTTTTGAGAAAAAAATAGACGGTGCCGTAAAAAATGTAGCGGTGGTACAAAGTGAAAATACTCCTCAGGATCAGGATGAAAATATCATTGTTTTAAAACCTCCAGTATTGAATCTTTTGAAATCATCGGATCATAAAGTATATAAAGAAGGACAGATCGGAACCTATGAGCTTCGTGTAACAGAGAAAAATCAGGGAATGACGGCGCATCAGGTTGTCATTGCGGATGCCTTTGAAAAAGAAGGGATGGAAATTTCAGGAATTCGCGTTAAATATAATGGGGAGAATATCACAAGCCAATGTGAGATTCTTATGGAAGAAGGAAATCGGCAATTTCAGATTATCACGGGAAAGGACCTCAGTGATCAAGATGAAATTATCGTGGTTTATCAAGTGAAGTTTGCAGAGATGATAACCGGAGATATTAAAAATACGGCAGTGGCTTCCAGTGAAGATACAGCTCCGTGCAGAGATGACTGTACTGTGGTGATGGAAACGGTGATTCCAAGGCTCTCGATGATGAAAAAAACTGCGCAGACAGTTTATCAGGTTGGTGATGTGTGCGATTATCAGTTGAAAGTGACGCAGACAGTGAAAGATGCAGTTGCAAAGAAGGTGGTCATCGAAGACCAGCTTTCACAGAAAGGAGTGGAGATTTTAGGAAATGGTATAAAAGTCATCGGACCGGACGGAAAAAATATTACAGATCAGTGTTCCATCCAGCTGACTGACCAGGCATTTCAAATTGCGACCAACAGACATCTTTCTTATGACGAGGAGATTACGGTCAAATATCAAACGAAAGTAAAATCCAAAAAGCTTGCAGGGAAAAAGGTCGAAAATACGGCAAAATCCAGAGCAGATAACGCAGATCCGGTATCAGCACAGCAGACCATTCAGATTGCAAAGAGAGATGAGGGGGTGAAGGGTTCCGCAGATCTCCCCGACAGCTCTGCGACAGGTGCTCCTCAAACAGGAGATTCAGGAGAGAAGAAATGGTGGCTGTTCTTTGCAATTTCGGGAACGGGAATGGGATTTTTTATCTATAGAAAATGTCGCAGGAAAGGATAACAATTTCACTGGACTTGCATCTTCAGGTAAGGTATACTAAAGAAAAACGATTGGAAGTGAGCGTATATGTCAAAAGATTTTTTTGGAAGGCTTGAGGAGACAATTTCTACCACGGGAAAGGCAGCGGCGCAGAAGGCAAAAGAGGTTGCAGATTCTGCGAAACGTCACAATGATCTTCGGATCGCAAAAAAACAGTTGAACGATCTGTATCGCCAGGTGGGAGAAAAATATTTTGAAGACCAGATGGATTATCCACAGGCAGATTACATTGATTTGTTTAATCTGATTGAAAAACTTCGCGGAGATATTGAGGTGCTCCAAAAAGAGATTGACGGTGAGGAACCGCTGGACGATGATACAGAAGAATAGAAAGAAGACCCTGCACAGGATGAGCTGCAGGGTCTTTCTTTATAATACTAGGAAAGTTCTGACTTCCCTATGTTATAAAAACGCTTTGTGGGATGCACATGATGTACGGGAGAAGGCTGCGAAATGAAAAATTTTTGTTCAGTAAGATGAAGGCAGGGAGGAAGATATGATAGATACAATTGGAATGACGGACATTGGGAATGGACGTTCATCGAATCAAGATGCATATTTAATGCGCCAGAAAGAGGAAAGGGGGAAGCTATATTTGATGGCTGCGGTTTGTGACGGAATGGGAGGACTGCGCAGAGGTGAGATTGCCAGTCATTATATTATTGAAGTATTGAAACAGTGGTTTGATGACACTCTTTGCGCCGGGCTCAAAGAAAAGGATATAGATGAAATTCAGAAAAATCTAATACAATTAATTCAAAAAATAAATGATAATCTTTTATTAATGAGTCAGGGAACAGAGGAATCTATGGGAAGCACCCTGACTTTACTTTTTGTAGCCGGAGAGAAATTTTTTGTGTTAAACGTAGGAGATTCCAGAACTTATTGGTTTGACCGTCAGAGAAAATTTGTAACAACCGATCATACTCTGGTTCAGCTCGAAGTGAAGGCAGGGCATTTAACGAAGGAGCAGGCAAGGACTGATCCTAGAAGACATATTCTCATTCAGTGTGTCGGGGTTACAAAGGATATTTGTGTCGACTGTTATCAGGGGAGACTAAAGCCGGGCATGGAATTTTTATTGTGTACCGATGGATTTTATGGACATTTGGAGGAGGAAGAAATTTATCAGGTGGAGGCATCAAAAGAGCAGATGAAAGTGTGGGTGCAGAATTGTTTTCAAAAAGTAAAAGAAAGAGGAGAGTTGGACAATCTGTCCTGCATTCTGGTGAAGATACCGGAAAAATCATAAATCATTTATGGCTTGGACGATATCAAATGTTAACGAAACTGGCAGAAGGAGGCATGGGAACCGTTTGCCTTTGCGCGGATTGTGTGACCGGTCAGAAATTGGTAATGAAGATGGTCTCGGAAGAGAAACACTGGCGGCGCGAAAAACAGGTTTTGGAAAAAATGATGCAGTATTCGGGAATTCCTAATATATTGAAAAGCGGAAAAGAACTGGGATATTGGATTCTGGTAATGGAGTATATTCAGGGAACATCGATCCGGCAATGGATGATGCAGAAGGGAATTCCGGGAGAACGGCAATTATTTTTATGGATGCTGAGAATTTGTGAGATTGTTGGAAACGTCCACGCCTGTGGAATGGTTCATATGGATTTAAAACCGGAAAATGTGCTGATAAAGCCGCAAGGAGAGATCTTTCTTATTGATTTCGGAATTTCCGCACAAATTGGGGAGGAGATAGAAGCTTATGGCACAAAAGACTTTTCAGCTCCGGAGCAAAGGAAAAAAGGGGTGAGTGCCGATGTAAGGATGGATATATACAGCCTTGGGAAGATGATGCAATTTTGCGGAGGGAAAGCTTGTTCCGGCAGAGTGAGGGAGATGATAAAACGGTGTACCGGGAAGGACGCCGGTGAAAGATATGGATCAGTAAGGGAGCTTATCAATGATCTGAGAAAGAGGTTTTTTTGGATGGAACTGGAGAAGACCGGAAGAATGGTAGGAATTCTTGCTGCGGCTTCGTGTGTTTTTTACAAGGGAGAACAAAGCAGGCATTTGGAGCGAGGGGTGGAGGTTGCAGAAAAAAAGGCTGTGAAAAATCAACGGGAGAATCGTGTGCTGCGAAAGAAGGGAACTTCTTATCTGTTTGGGGAGAATGGAGAACCGGCAGATTATGATCTGGCCTGTCAATATTTTTCAATGATAAGAAAGCCGGATGAGAAAGAAAGTGCATACCTTCGGATTCTCCAAGGAATTCGGAGACAAAACATAGCAGAAGGAGAGCAGATGTGGAAGGATCTTTTATACTGTGAGCAAGATGCAAAATCCATAGGGGCGATGCGTTTTTTTATGGGGCAATACATTTTTTGGGCAGATCGGATGCCGGATGAAAAAGAGTCATGGAGAAGGGCATGGGAACTTCTGTGCAAAATGGAGAAGACTGCGAAGGACGAAAAACAGAGACGGCTCTGGCAGCAGGAGCGTTTGGAACTTTATGAATACCGCGCAAAACAGGGAGAAGCGCAGGAGTTTCTTCAGGAAACAAGCCGTCCGCTGCATGAGACAATGGACCCTTTGGAAGCATGGCAATTATATCGGAGAAAAATATTGTATTTTGATGAGAAACATCAGAAGGTCGACAGATATTATGAGGAATTTCTAAAGAAATATTCCAATGTACCTGAGTGCTATTTGGAGTATGTGATCTATTTGTGCAGAGAAAAGCGATGGGAGAAAGCTAAAGTAGTGTTTCAGGAGGGAAGGCAGAATACGAAATTAATGGGGGAACAGGCTGAAGGATTGAGGAGGAAATTAGGGTTATGAAAGAGAAAGCTATGATATTACTGGTCTTTGGAATATTGTTGATCTCTGCTGTGTGGATTCAAAAAGAAGATACTTTTGCAAATCCGAATCCTATAAAAGTGGAATGGATCGGAGAGGGCAGAGAGCATATATTTCGGGAAAGTGCAATTCTCGAAATTTCGTTACAGGAGAACGTGAGACATCGGGATCTTAAGATCTTTGTGAATCAAAGACAGTGGGAAGGAGAATGGAAGTATGGAGAACGTGCAAAAGTTTACTGTAAGGAAGAGGGAAAATACCAGATTCTAATAGAATATAAAGGAACATGTGTATACCTGCAGGAGGCGATCGTAGAATTAAAAAATCCGATAGTGCCGAAGGTCAGCTTGGGGAAGTATCGTCCCGGAAGCTGGAGTGGAGATGAGATTTGTATTTCTGCTTATGGCTCATGTGCGGTTTCCGGAATTGAAAAATATGAGTACAAAGTTGGAAGCGGACGATGGAACACAATGAAAGAGGCAAAAATTTCGTTCTGTGAAAATATGGATGAACTGGTGTCTGTGCGTGCGGTTTCCAAAGCAGGAAGGGAGGGAGAACTTCTAAAAATTCCGGTAAAATTGTGGAGAAAATCTCCAGGGAAACCCAAGGTTATTTGCAAACAAATCGCTAAAAAAGGATATTGGTATCAAGAGAATCCGGAGCTTTCTTTTACAGTTTCAAAAAACCGGGAGGGACCGCCGGCAGATGTATATTTTCGTTTGCTGGATTTATCATCCAAGGATCAGTGGACGAAAATAAATCAGATACCAAAGATTCAAAGAGATGGAAACTATAAACTTTTGGCATGGAGCGTTGACCAGGCGGGCAATGCTTCTGAAAGAGTTTCGTATCTTTTTTGCGTAGACACAAAAAAGCCAAGGATCTCTATCGAGTATGAGAAGGCATTTCCTAAGAACAATATATTAAAGCGTCAAAAAGCAGCCATTTGGATTTTCGATGCCAATTTGAATGCAGAACAGATTCAGATGGATACGACGGGAAGGAGGAAAGGTTCCTGGAAAAAACAGGGGGACGGTTATGTGACAGAACTTTTTTTTGAAGGAAATAAAAAACATCATCTTGAAATTCAGGCAGAGGATGCTGCAGGGAATCAGACAAAGCAGGAAGGAAAAAATTTTGAGACGGATTTGATAAAGCCGCAAATATTTGTAGCGGGGGTGAAGCATCGAATGTCCTATCAAAGAGCAATGAAGCTTAAAATAAAAATTTCAGATGACCATTTGGATTCGGAGGCGACAGAAATTTTTCTAAACAACAAAAGGTGGAAACCTCAAAAAATTCGTAAAGATGGGCATTATCATTTAAAAATTACTGCAAAGGATCTGGCAGGAAATCAAAAGGAAAAATCTTGGAATTTTACTTTAAATCAAAAGGGAATCCAAATTCAGTTTCTTGAGAAAGGTAAAAAGGGAAAATATGTAACCAGTGATAATTTAAAGCCGACATTTCTTGTCGAAAGTCTGGAGCCGGTGCAGGTGGCAGGTTTCTTATTAAACGGCAAAAAAGTAGAATATATGTGGAAAGGAAAGCAGATTACGACGTTACAGCCGGTGAAAGATGACGGAGTCTACAAAGTACAGCTTCATTTAAAAGACATCAACGGGACAAAAAAATCTTCAGAAACAATTCATTTAATCTATGATAGAAAGAAACCTTCCGTGGTCATTCGAGGGCTGGATCAAAAGAGTGCATGTGAATATGGAACCACCCTGGAAGTATCTTTGCAAAACCGGAGAGATCGTATCCGGATTGTGAAAATCGACGGCGCAGAGGCAGAGATTTCAAACAATAAAGCGATTTTCAGGAGACTGGAGCCGGGGGATCATAAGTTCTTTATCAAAGCTGTGGATGAGGCAGGAAACGTTTTGAGACAGCGGATAAGGTTTACAGTAACCCGAGCAGTTCCAGATCCGGTGAAGGAGATTTTAAATAAGACAGACTCGGCTTCTGCAAAAAAACAAGACAGGCAGGAGAAAAATGATTTTGCTTGGCTGCTGGGGTGTTTCTCCATTATTTTTTTGGTTGGAATGATAAAAAAGAAAAGAACAAGGTTATAATCTTTGGAATTCTATGCTATAATACTGTTCATGTATGTATTTGAATAGTGTGGAGGAGTGAAGATTATGGCAGAAGAAGTAAAAGAAACAATGGAGCAGTTTGAAGAACAATTGGAAGAATCATTGAAAAAAGCAGAAACAAATGAAGATGCCGTTTGGGCACATTTGGAACAGATGAAAGAAAACGGCGATATTTTGTCTCTGACTGTGGGAGGCGTTGTAAACGGCGGAGTGATCGTTTATGTAGAGGGAATCCGCGGATTTATCCCGGCGTCTTTATTATCTACAAAATATGTGGAAGATTTAAATACCTGGCTTCAAAAAGAAGTGGAGGCTAAAATTATTACCGTGGAACCGGAAAATCAACGTCTGGTATTGTCCGCAAAAGCCGTAGCAAGAGAGAAAGAGCGTATGGAGCGCGAAAAGAAGATCAACGATTTAAAAGTCGGAACAGTTGTAGAGGGTACGGTGGAAAATCTGATGCCTTATGGAGCGTTTGTTGCGATTGGAGATGGAATCAGCGGATTGATTCATATTTCACAAATGAGCCAGAAAAGAGTGAAAACTCCGGAAGAGGTTGTGAAAGAAGGACAGAAAGTTACAGTAAAGATTATCAAGGTTTCCAATGGCAAAGTTAGCCTGAGCATGAAGGCATTGGAAGAAGATGCACAGGCAGCGGAGAGAGCAAAAGAAGTCGGTGTAGAGTATACTGAGGAAGCAGCAGGAACCAGTCTTGGCGATCTGCTGGCAAAAATTAATTTGTAGGAAGGATGACACATGGCAGGATCAAGTTTTGGCACAAATTTTCGGATTACCACCTGGGGCGAGACCCATGGAGCAGGCGTCGGAGTTGTAATTGACGGATGTCCGGCGGGACTGTCTCTTTGTGAGGAAGATGTGCAGAAATATTTGGATCGCAGAAAACCCGGACAGTCGAGATACACAACGCAGAGAAAAGAAACGGATGCGGTGGAAATATTGTCAGGAGTATTTGAGGGAAAGACAACCGGAACTCCGATTTCTATGGTCGTATATAATAAAGATCAAAGATCCAAAGACTATAAGAATATTCAGGATATTTACCGGCCGGGACATGCAGATTATACTTATGATATGAAGTATGGATTTCGGGATTATCGAGGCGGCGGTAGGTCTTCGGGAAGGGAAACCATCGGAAGGGTTGCGGCAGGCGCTGTGGCAGCGAAGGTTCTGAAAGAATTGGGCATTCGCATTATGGCATATTCCCGAAGGATTGCGGGAATTGAGATCTCAAAGGAGCGTTTTGATGAACAGGAAATAGAAAGAAATTCTTTCTATATGCCGGATCAGTTTGCCGCACAAAAGGTGAGAGAAAAAGCGGATCAAATGATACGAGAGATGGATTCTGTCGGCGGTGTGATTGAATGTGTAATAAAAGGATTGACTCCCGGAATCGGGGAACCTGTTTTTGATAAGCTGGATGCAGAGCTTTCCAAGGCAATCATGTCCATTGGGGCAGTCAAAGGGTTTGAAATCGGAGATGGATTTGCGGCGGCAGATTTATGCGGATCTCAAAACAACGATGAATTTCTTTCGGAAGGTGAAAAGATTCAAAAGAGTACTAATCATTCCGGAGGTGTGCTGGGAGGAATGAGTGACGGAAGTTTAATTACTTTTCGGGCAGCAGTCAAACCGACGCCGTCGATTGCGCAAATGCAAAATACGGTTAACCGGAGAGGCGAAAATGTAAAATTGCAGATTCAGGGAAGACATGATCCAATGATTGTTCCAAGAGCGGTTGTTGTGGTAGAATCAATGGCTGCAGTTACAGTCTTAGATGGTATTTTGAGGAATTTGGGATCAACAATGACAAAAATTAAAAAAATATATGAGTGATGGTGGCATAGATGTACGAATTATTGAAAAAGGATGGGATGGCAAAACGAGGGCGTCTTAAAACAGTACATGGAGTGATAGAAACTCCGGTTTTTATGAACGTTGGAACAGCAGCGGCAATTAAAGGGGCTGTGAGTACCGATGATTTGAGAGAGATTGGAACGCAGGTGGAGCTTTCGAATACATATCATCTTCACGTAAGGACAGGGGATCGCCTGATCAAGAAATTTGGAGGGCTTCATCAATTTATGAATTGGGATCGTCCGATTCTGACGGATTCCGGTGGATTTCAAGTGTTTTCTCTGGCAAAACTGCGAAAGATTAAGGAAGAAGGGGTATCTTTTTCCTCTCATATTGACGGAAGAAAAATTTTTATGGGACCGGAAGAAAGTATGCAGATTCAGTCCAACCTGGGATCAACCATTGCGATGGCTTTTGATGAATGTCCGCCGCATCCTGCTACCAGAGAGTATATGCAGAATTCTGTAGACCGCACCACTCGCTGGTTGGAGCGCTGTAAATCTGAGATGGAACGGCTGAATTCACTGGAGGATGCCGTAAATCCAAATCAGATGCTGTTTGGCATTAATCAGGGAGGCACTTTTGAGGACATTCGCATTGCACACGCACAGGAGATTTCAAAACTGGATCTGGATGGATATGCTCTCGGAGGGCTTGCAGTTGGTGAAAGTCATGAGGAAATGTATCGAATTATTGAGGCAACGGTGCCGCATTTGCCGGAAAATAAGCCGACCTATTTGATGGGAGTTGGGACCCCGGCGAATATTTTAGAGGCTGTGGATCGTGGTGTAGATTTTTTTGATTGTGTTTATCCTACCAGAAATGGGCGTCATGGGCATGTGTATACGAATCATGGAAAATTGAATATGTTTAATAAAAAGTATGAACTGGATCATCGTCCGATCGAGGAAGGTTGTCAATGCCCGGCGTGTAGAAGTTATAGCAGAGCATATATAAGGCATCTTCTGAAAGCAAAAGAAATGCTTGGAATGCGATTATGCGTCTTGCATAACTTGTATTTTTATAATACAATGATGAGTGAGATTCGTGAAGCCATCGAACATGGAAATTATAAAGAATATAAGAAGCATAAGTTGGATGGTATGATGAATCAATAATTTTGAAGTAAATAGATGGAGGAAGGAAATGAGTACAACAGGCACAATTCTTCTGCTTGTGGTGATGTTCGCATTGATGTATTTTTTGACAATTCGGCCACAGAAAAAGCAAGAGGAAGAGATGAGAGCACTGCTGTCAGCTCTGGAAGTCGGAGACAGTGTACTGACACATAGTGGATTTTACGGTATCGTAGTTGATACGATTGATGAATCTACAATTATTGTAGAGTTTGGGAATGATAAACACTGCCGTATTCCAATGGAAAAGACAGCGGTTAAGGCACTTGAAAAGCCAAATGCCGGTTCTGAGGAAGAGTAAAAAATAAAGCGGATTTTCCGCTTTATTTTTTTTGACAGAAATGAGCCAAAGTCCAGGCTTGCCCAAGACTCTGGGGATCGCTTATAATTCCGGAATGTGCCTTTTGGCACTTCCGGTAATTTTGGGAAATTCTTCTGGATTTCTCATATTACAAATTGATATTCTCTCTGAGACGGTAAAATAGTTCATCGGGAACATAGAGGGGACCGCGTCCGATCCCCAGTCCGATGTCCGGCTTGTTGGAACCGTGAAAATCAGATCCGCCGGTGGCAAGCAAATGATATTCTTTCTGCCACTGACGAAGCTTCATGATTTGTCCTGTGTGATGAGAAGAGTGGTAGACCTCGATTCCTTCCAGACCGTTTTCTTTCAAAGACTCTATCAGATGTTTTAATTGAAAATTGGAAAAATGATAGAGAAACGGATGGGCAAGAACCGGTGTTCCGCCGGCGTTAAGAATCATTTTGATACCGTCTTCCGGAGAAAAAGATGGTTTTGGTATATAATATTTACATTTCTCGCCTAAAAATTTAGAAAAAGCATGATTTGTGGAAGTGCAAATTCCCTCTTCAACCAAAACTCTGGAAAAATGAGCGCGTGTGATAACTGTGTTTGGATTGCCTTGCTGCAATTTTTCCAAAGTTATGGGATATCCGTCTTTTTGAAAACGTTGGATTATTTTTAGATTACGCTGCATTCGTTTTTTCTGAAGAGAACGTAAAGTATCATTTAAATGTTCATGGTTCCACTGAATTCCATAACCAAGAATATGAATTTCCTGCCGAGCGATATCACATGAGATTTCGATTCCCGGAAGAAACTTAAGATTTTCCGGGAGAGGGAGCGCAAGGATCCTTGGAATTCCTTCGGTAGTGTCATGATCGGTAATGGAAAAGGCAGAGAGACCGATTTTGGCAGCTTCCGAAACCAGTTCTTCAGGGGTAAAAGTTCCGTCTGAGCAAGTAGAATGTATGTGCAGATCAATCATAAAGACCTCCTAATTTGTGTAGTGAAAACCAGCTGGATATGGATTCGATTTCTATGTGCTAGTTTAGCACAAAAAGGAATAGAAGCCAAAGGGAATTCATAGATTAATTATAAAAGGAGGATGAACAATGAAAACAGAAAAAAAAGGGATGTATCTTGTGCAAAGTTTGGTTGCCGCATATATTTTAACTGGCATTGTGTTATGTGCGCTTGCATTTTTTATGTATCAAACCAGTGCAGGCATCAAAATTGCAAATATTGGAGTGACGGTTACATACATTTTAGCATCAGTATTCGCAGGATTTTTTGTGGGTCATAAGATGGGAAGAAGAAAATTTATCTGGGGATTCATGATCGGACTGCTTTATTTCTTAATTTTGCTGGTCATCTCCATGTTCTTTTATGAAAATCAGGTCTTAATTTCAAAAGAAAGAATCACTGCTTTGCTTTTATGTACTGCCGGGGGAACACTGGGGGGAATGTTTTCTTAAAAAAACAGGAGAGAAAGAATCACCCATTGTCATTTAAAAGAGAATGTGATATAATATTCCAAGCTATTTTAAGATGAGAATCAAAAAGGAGGATAAGATGAAGCACATTAAAACTCTGACAAATAAAACATTACAAAATACTGTAAAAAAAGGTGGATGCGGCGAATGTCAGACATCCTGCCAGTCAGCATGTAAAACATCTTGCACTGTAGGAAATCAGACTTGCGAACACAGCAAATAATAAAGCATATCAACGATTCTATGCTTGAGGCGTTCCTTGCGGGCCGCCTCATTTTTAAATGAATGAAAACAGATGCTGCTGGAATGATAAAGAAATACAAAAAAGGGAGAATGGAAACGTGGTTCACCAGTATAAAAATAATGGATATAATATGGTTCTTGATGTGGCCAGTGGATCGGTCCATGTGGTTGATGATTTAAGTTATGAAGTGATTGCATTGTATGAGAAGCTTACATTGAAAGAGATCGTAGAGCAGCTTTCCTCATGGGATGCAGATCACATCAAAGAGGCATATGAGGAAGTAACAGAGCTAAAAGAAGCGGGAGTTTTATTTACACAAGATTGTTATGAGGACTATATCTGTGAGTTTAAAGAGCGCCCGACGGTTGTAAAAGCATTATGCCTTCATATTGCACATGATTGTAATCTTGCCTGTAAATATTGTTTTGCAGAAGAAGGAGAATATAAAGGCAGAAGAGCATTAATGAGCGCGGAAGTGGGGAAAAAAGCACTGGATTTTCTTGTAAAAAGTTCCGGAAATCGAAGAAATCTGGAAGTGGATTTTTTTGGGGGCGAACCATTGATGAATTTTGACGTGGTCAAAGAAATCGTCGCGTACGGTCGATCTCTGGAGAAAGCTTATCACAAGAAATTTCGCTTTACATTGACAACCAACGGAGTTTTGTTAAATGATGAGATTATGGAATTTGCAAACCGGGAGATGGATAATGTTGTGTTAAGTGTGGACGGTCGGAAAGAAGTGCACGACTATATGCGTCCGTTCCGCAACGGGAAGGGAAGCTATGACTTTATTATTGATAAGTTCAAAAAGTTTGCAGACAGCCGCAATCAACAGAAATATTATGTGAGAGGAACCTTTACTCATCACAATTTGGATTTTTCAAACGATGTGCTTCATATGGCGGACGAGGGGTTTGAACAAATTTCTGTGGAACCGGTTGTGGCGCCGGATACAGAAGATTATGCCATTACGAAGGAGGATCTTCCGAAAATAATGGAAGAATATGACCGTTTGGCAAAAGAGATGATCCAACGAGAAAAAGAGGGCAGGGGTTTTACTTTTTTCCACTTTATGATTGATTTAACCGGAGGACCTTGTGTGGCAAAACGTTTGTCAGGATGCGGATCAGGAACAGAATATTTGGCAGTAACTCCGTGGGGGGATTTATATCCGTGCCATCAATTTGTGGGACAGGAAGAATTTTTGATGGGCGATGTCTGGAAGGGAATCCAAAAGCCCGAGATTGTAAAAGAATTTAAGACATGCAGTGTATATTCCAAAGACTCTTGTAAGGAATGCTTTGCCAGATTTTATTGCAGCGGAGGATGCAGTGCAAATTCATACAATTTCAACGGAACAATCAATGGAACTTATGAGATTGGCTGTGAGTTGGAGAGAAAGAGAGTGGAATGTGCATTGATGGTAAAAGCTGCATTAGCGCTGGAAAAGGAGACACAAGATGAAGAAGCAGAATAAAAGCTGCAAATATATTGCAGGTTTGGTTTTATTGATTGTGCTCTGTGTATTCGGAGTCTTTATTGCCGCAAAGGGAATTACCAAACAGAAAATCGGACGGGTGAGCAACATTGAATTAGGCTTGGATCTTGCCGGAGGAGTCAGCATTACTTATGAGGTAGAAGGGAAAAATGTTTCAGACAGTGATATTGACGATACTGTCTATAAACTTCAAAAGCGTGTGGAGGGATACAGTACCGAAGCAGAAGTATACCGTCAGGGCAGCAACCGGATCAACATTGAGATTCCGGGAGTGACGGATGCCGATAAAATTTTAGATGAGCTTGGAAAACCCGGAACGCTCACCTTTGCAGTACCGAAGGAAGTAAAAGTAAAGAAAAATGGAAAGACAACGACGCAGACACAAATTGATACTATTTTAACCGGAAAAAATGTGAAGCAGGCAAAAGCTGTGACAAATCAAAATCAGACGACGGGGAAAAAAGAGTATCTGGTCGCTTTAGAGTTTGACACAAAGGGTACGAAGGCTTTTGCAAAAGCAACAAAGGAAAACATTGGGAAGCCGATTTATATTATTTATGACAATCAGATTATAAGTGCGCCAAATGTTCAGGAGGCTATTACCAAAGGTGAGTGTACAATTGATGGGATGGAAAGTTTTGAGGCAGCGGAAAATCTGGCATCCTCCATCCGGATTGGTTCGCTTCCGGTGGAATTGAAAGAGCTTCGCTCTAATGTAGTATCTGCAAAGCTTGGAGTCAATGCCATTGAATCAACCGTCAAAGCAGGGGTTATCGGATTTGTGATTGTATGTGTGATTATGATAGTCTTTTATGCGGTGCCGGGAATGATTGCATGTGTGGCGCTGGCTGTTTATATGCTGATGACGCTCCTTGCATTAAACGGATTTAATGCAACCTTGACGCTCCCCGGTCTGGCAGGTATCGTTCTTGGAATCGGAATGGCGGTAGATGCCAATGTGATTATCTATGCCAGAATTCAGGAGGAAATTGCAGTCGGAAAGAGTGTGGCAGCAGCGATTAGGGCAGGCTTTTCCAAGGCGGCTTCGGCTATTGTGGATGGGAATGTGACAACCTTGATTGCTGTGGTTGTTTTGTGGATCAAAGGGTCGGGAACTGTCAAGGGATTTGCCCAGACTCTTGGAATGAGTGTGCTGATCTCAATGTTCACGGCGTTGGTCATCAGCCGTTTTCTTGTATGCACAGCCTATCATTTTGGACTGCGAAATCCAAAATGGTATGGAAAACTCAGAAAGATAAAAACAAGAGATTTCGTCGGTGCTGGGAAGAAATATGTGGTCATTGCGGGGGTCATTGTGATTGCAGGTCTTGTTGCTTTGCCATTTAATAAAGGAAAAACAGGGTCCATTTTAAATTATGATTTGGAGTTTTCGGGAGGAACTGCTTCCACAATTACCTTTCGCAGTCAACAAAAAGTAGATGACGATCTGGAAAAGAAGGTTGTCTCAGCCTATGAAAAGGTCAGCAAATCAGCATCGGTGCAGAGTCAGAAAGTAAAGGCTACAAATCAGATGGTGATCAAGAGTGTGGAATTGAATCTGAAACAAAGAGAACAGATCGAAAAAACAATGAAGAAGTATGGCGCCAAATCTGTGACCACGGAAAATATCAGTTCTACCATCAGCAGTGAGATGCAGAGAGACGCCTTCATTTCCGTAGCGATTTCAGCGGTTTGTATGTTAATCTATATTGCAATTCGGTTTAAAGATATGAAATTTGGGTCCAGTGCCATTATAGCGCTGCTAAACGACGTACTTCTTGTCTTTGCCGCATACTCCATCGGCAGATTATCAGTGGGAGGTACTTTTATTGCATGTATGCTGACAATTATAGGGTATTCGATTAACTCTACCATTATTATTTTTGACCGCATTCGCGAAAGGATGAGGACAGCCAAAACGGCAGATTTCAGAGTGCTGGTCAATGAAAGTATTGCACATACGCTGGTTCGTACAATCAATACTACATTGACAACCTTTGTAATGGTATTTGTACTATTTTTGATGGGAGTATCTTCACTGCGGGAATTTGCACTGACATTAATGGTCGGAGTGATTGGCGGCGCATTTTCTTCTGTATTTTTGACGGGTCCGCTCTGGTATTTGATGAAGAGCGGGTTTGGAAAAAGGCAAAAGAGTATGGAGGCGAGGGAGACAGAAGTTATGTTAGAGCAGCCGCAAAACTCAAAGGAAAAACCCAAGAGAAAGAAAAAGAAGAAAAGAAAGTAATACAGAAAAGAGTATTCAGAAATTATGCTGGGTACTCTTTTTCTGAAAGATGGAGAGAACAATGGAACAGTGGTATCTATATCAGAAAAAGGCTGATTTTCAGAAAATCGGCAATACATTTCATATTGATCCTGTCACTGCGCGTCTGATTCGCAATCGGGATATTATAGGAGACGAGAAAATTTATGAATATCTGCATGGAAGTCTGGAGGATATTTCCGATCCCTTTGAAATGGCCGGCGTAAAAGAAGGCGTTATGATTTTAAGAAAAAAGATACAGGAGAAGAAAAAAATAAGGATTATCTCAGATTATGATGTGGACGGAGTCGTATCAAATTATATTCTATGGAAAGCCATTCATGAGGTTGGGGGAACGGTTGATTTCAAAATTCCCAACCGAATGAGAGACGGATATGGGATCAATGAAAATCTCATATGCAGGGCAGTATCAGACGGAATCGACACAGTTCTTACCTGCGATAATGGGATTGCAGCGAAAGAAGCTGTGGAGTTTGGAAAAGCTCAGGGGCTTACTATGATCGTTACAGATCATCACGATGTGCCGTTTTTAGAACAGGAGGATGGAAAAAGAGAAGAGATTCTTCCGCCGGCGGACGTGGTGATCAATCCCAAGCAGGAGAAATGCAGATATCCATATCCTCTGTTGTGCGGGGCAGGAGTTGCGTTTCAGCTGATGCGGGCATTGTATCAAGAATTGAAAGCAGATCAACGTATTTTGGAAGAGCTGTTGGCGCCCTTGGCCATTGCAACAGTATGTGATGTGGTGGATTTAACGGGAGAAAATCGAATCTTTGTGAAAGAGGGGCTAAAAAGAATCAAGAATACAGAAATTATTGGATTGAAGGCTTTACTGAATGCATACCAACTGGGAAATCAAAACATTCAATCCTATGATTTGGGATTTCGCATTGGACCTTGCATCAATGCCAGCGGGAGATTGGATTCAGCAGAGAGAGCGTTAAATTTATTTTTGGAGACAGATCCGGACAGGGCGGCGCAGACGGCGGAAGAATTAAAAGAGTTAAATGATCAGCGAAAAGCGATGACGGAAAACGGGGTGAAAGCCGGAATGAAACAAGCCTTGTTTTATGAGGCAAGAGGTGACAAGGTTCTGGTTTTATACTTGCCGGACTGCCATGAAAGTATTGCAGGCATTATTGCAGGAAGGGTGAAGGATCGGCTTCATCATCCGGTGTTTGTGCTGACAGATGCCAGAGAGGGAATCAAAGGTTCCGGACGTTCCATCGAACAATATTCTATGTTTGAAGAAATGTTGAAAATTCAGGAAGTTTTCACGAAATTTGGGGGACACCCCATGGCTGCAGGATGTTCCCTGGAGAGAGAAAAGCTGTCAGAATTCCGGGAAAAGGTGAATGCAAATTGTCGGCTGAAGCCTGAGGATTTTGTCCATAAGGTACATATTGATATCAACATGCCCATTGATTATATTTCCAAAGAACTCATTCAGGAGCTTTCTGTTTTGGAGCCATTTGGAAAAGAAAATGTAAAACCTCTTTTTGCCCATAAGAAATTAAAGGTGGAGAAGGTTCAGGTTTTTGGGAAACACAAAAATGTGATCAAATTATCATTGAGGAGTAGCCAAGGCACCCGTATTGATGGTATGATTTTCGAGGAAGAAGACCGTTTTCGAGAAAATATGGGGACGAAGAAGTATATAACATGTACTTATTATCCGGTTCTCAATGAATTTCAGGGATATGAGAGTCTTCAGATTCAAATACAAAATTACTTTTTTACGGAGGAAGAAAAAAATGGGTGATATTCGGTTGGTTGCAATGGACTTGGATCATACGTTGTTAAATGATGATAAGAAAATTTCAAAATATACAGAGCGTGTCCTTCGGGAGGCAATGAACAGTGGGGTTTTTATTGTACCTGCCACGGGCAGAATTTTTAAATCAATTCCCGGATTTATAAGAGATATGGAGGGAGTTCGCTATGCACTGTGCTGCAATGGAGCGACAGTATATGACAAAGATGAAGATGAGATTCTCTATACCAATCATCTTTCAGAACAAACAGTTTTTGATATTTTTGATATTTTAGAAAAGTATCATTGTACCCATGATATTTATCAAAATGGGCAGGGATATATGGAACCGAGATTTTTAGATCATTTGCCGGAATACGGAGTTTTCAATCATACCTATGATCTGGTAAAAGACACAAGGCTTCCGGTAGAGAATCTAAGGGAGTACATTCATAAAAATCCTTTGGGGATTGAAAAGATCAGCAGCTTTTTTGATGATATGAAGGTCCGAAAAGCTGCGTTTGAGGAGCTTTGTGAGAAAAATATTGCCAGTGTATCCAGTTCATTGTCAAATAATATAGAAATCAATCAATTTGGCTGTGATAAGGGGGACGGATTGATGCATCTGGCAGAGCATTTGGGCATTCCAATGAGCCAGGTTATGGCATGCGGAGATGCAGGAAATGACACAAAAATGATTGAGGCGGCTGGAATTGGGGTTGTTATGGAAAACGGAATGGAAGAATTGAAAAAAATTGCAGATTTTATTACAAAAACAAATAATGAGGATGGGGTTGCCTATGCGATCGAAAAACTTGTATTGGATGAGTAGATAAAACATTCTCTGGGATGGAAGGGGAGATCAGAATGAGGGAAATATGCAAAGTGACAGCTGTACTGGTTTTTTATGTGATAGTATTTTTAAGTCCGGGTTCAAAAGTGCAGGCAGAATATGGCGGCAGGCAGGAACAAGCTGTTTTGCAAACAACAGAGTGTGACAATGCTGCAGCGCAAACAACAGCTTCCACCGAACAATCGGAGCATCAGACCACAGAAACGGCAGTGCAGACACAAACAAAAGAGAAATTCCCGATTTCTAAAAAGAAAGTAGAAATTGATCAAAAAAAGCGGAACACTCACAGTAAATCCTCAAAGGGAAAAACAGCAAAAAGGAGGAAAGACAGTAAAAAGAAAACAAACAAGTCACAAATCATACCCAAAATTTATCATCGCCAAAATATAAAAATGCAAGATCAAAAAGAAAGAATAGGGAATTTTGTATACTTTAATCAGGCAGATGCCGTTTGGAATGACAATGGCTATCAAATAAAAAGCAGCGGATGCGGACCGACGGCTATGGCGTTATGTATTTCTTCTCTGACCAAATGCTGGGTAACACCGGTTGATGCGGCAATGTGGGCATATGATCATGGCTATTATAGTGCGGAAGGAGCCGCGCATGAAATGATTCCTGCTTTGGCAAAACGGTATCAGCTGGAATGTAAGGGGCTTGGAAGGAATGTCAGTAAAATCCGGGCGGCGTTAAAAAAAGGACATCCGGTGGTTGCTCTGATGGGACCGGGATATTTTACAAAAAAAGGGCATTTTATTGTTTTCATTGAAGTGGATGAAAAAGATCAAGTTACTGTGGCAGATGTGGGAAGCAGGAAGAGGTCTCGATTTCAATATTCTCTGAGAGACGTGACAGAACAGACGAAATCAGCTTCTGCAGGCGGACCATGCTGGGAACTGTTCAGGAGAAAAAAAGAGAAAAAGAAACAGCAGCAAAAGGAATTTGCGACAAAGGTTTCATCACCAGCTTTTCAAAAAATGTATGCGGATATTAAATCTGTACTTCAGAAAAACTATCCTCTGAAAATTCCGTTAAAAAAAGGAAGCTTGGTTTATGAACCACAGTTTGTGACAATTGGTTCCCTGGATATTAACGATACTGTTTCTGTTATGGATCAGCGGAATCGACTGAAGTCGGATATAAAATTAGAAAAAGTTGTGGAAGAGATTGAGACAAAGGCAGTGAAAGGATCTTTTTGGAATACGGTGACGATTCTTCAATGTCAGAAAAAGTAAAGGGAGTGACCTTGATCACCGGAAGTTCCAAAGGCACATTCCGGGATTGTAAGCGGCTGCCAAGGTCTCGGGCAAGCCCGGACTTTGGCTCATCGCTGCCACAAAGAAAAAAATGAAAAAAGGTGTTGACATTTGTTTTAAGAAGTAGTATATTATTATTTGTCGCGAGGCAAGAGCGGCACAGAGAACGGGATCATAGCTCAGCTGGGAGAGCATCTGCCTTACAAGCAGAGGGTCACAGGTTCGAGCCCTGTTGGTCCCATTTGTATGTTCTGGTTTCAGAACATATGCCGCAGTGGCGGAACTGGCAGACGCGCAGGACTTAAAATCCTGTTCGAGTTAAATCGAGTACCGGTTCGATTCCGGTCTGCGGCATTTGTGTGAAGTGCTTTAAACCTTTGTAAACAGAGGGTTTGAAGCATTTTTTTTCATTTCTTTTTTCTTTTAATCTGTTTTTTAAAATTAATTTATCATCCATTTAAAATAACCCCATACAAAATTTATAAAAAAAGTAAATGGAAAGGAAAAGAAAGACGATTCCGAAAACCCCTGTCCGTTTATTTCTAAGGTGAATTCCTTCATAGACAAAACCGAGTCCGGACATACAAAATAGGATGGATATAATATCTGCAGGTGATTGTGCGTTGAAAGCTTTAAGATCATAATCAGGATACCAAGGATTACAACACCCCATCCGCTGAAAGCGTCCCGGTGAATTCGGATATCCTTCTCACGCTCGTCTTGAATCATATTTTCTTTTTTGCTGTTTTTCCATTCTGGACCAGTTAAGGAAGCCGTAAATGTCATTTCCGAAAAAGATTACAAAACAGAGCACCACGGAAAGGAAAGATAAGATGAGTTCTTAAGCGCTGCCAAAGCCCATAGAAGGATCAGCACAAGATCATTGGCTGCATAGGCAGCGGCATAAAAAGGACTTCTGAAAAAAGTTAAAGATACTGCCAGAAAGCTGGTGTCAACAGAGATGGTACTGGGAAGTAGATTGGCGGTGTGCACAGCGTCTAATATAAAATAAAAAGCAAAAGTCACAGCTGAAGTAAGGATTGTGCAGCCATGAAAAAAGAGAGAAGACAGCCATGGGTGCGGTCATGCCGAGATACGTAATCATTTCACCATAATAAGAAAAGGAGAATGAAATGATTCCATAGAAAACACTAAAGACAACCATGAGGAATTGTCCGAAAGGATTCCCTTTTATACAGAAAATTAACGATACAGCTCCGATAAACGATGCTGTCAGAGTAAGGTGATTTTCCCGATCAAAAAGAAAAAAAGGAAGTTGTTTTGTTGTTCATGATATAAAAATACCTCCAAAAAAAGAAGCATCCATGACACATCTTCAAAGACCTAATGATGTGAGATGAATGCAGCTGCATTTCCTACCCGGTGGCAGATAATTTCTTCTGAAATTGACAGAATTTAGCGTAGCAGAACTATAGATAGAGGTCAATATAATGTATGCAGAATTCTTTTGATTTTATAAAAACCTGTGCTACAATAAAGTTGTGACGTTGAGAGACAAAGCCGGGAGAGTGAAGTTATGATAAAAATTCATTACAGAGAATTAAAGGATGGAACACTTGAGCTTTTAAGATGCTTTGGGAAGGAGGATATATTGATTCTTCCCAATGAGATTGAGGGAAAGCCGATAACTAGAATTGGAGATTATGCATTCTCGTCTTTTAAGAAAAAAGAGGAAGAGGCAAAAGTTTTTCAGGAGGAGAAAGGAATTCTGGAAGAAGATTGCGTTGATCTGCTGTGCGGTGATAAAGTCCGTGAGATATATCTTCCGGTGAAAACAACAGAGATTGGCAAATACGCATTTTACGGGTGTGTGAACATGGAAGTACTGGGTTTTTCCGAGGCATTGCAGAGGACTGGAACGGGAATTTTTACGGGGTGTAAGTTAAAAAAGATTGTCCTTCATCTTCATCAGGGGAAGAAAAGCGCCCTCAGAGACATTGTACAGGATACCAGATATTTGTTAGAGGCAGAGATTCATTTCATGGAGTTGGGAAAGAAAGCGCATCTGGTGTTTCCGGAGTATTATGAGGAGGCTGTGGAGAACACGCCGGCAAGAATCATAGAGAATCACTTTCATGGAACAGGGTATCCTTACCGTCAGTGCTTTTTTCGCGGAGAAATTGATTATCGGAAGTACGATGATTTATTTCCTGTGGCGGCAGTACAGGAGGCTTCCCGGATTGTGTGGAAAATTTTAACTGCGAGGATGCTTTATCCGGTGAATATGACAGAGTATGCGTGGATGCAGTATGAGGGATATGTGAAAGAGCATCAGGCGGAAATGATGGAATATCTGGGAGAGCGGGAAAGAATGCCTTTTTTGCGGCTGTGCTCTAAGGAAAATTTTTTTACGGAAGAAGGCATTCGTTCCTCCATTGCATGGGCATCTGCCGAGGAGGAAATGGAGATTTTAAGTTTTTTGATGAATGAACAACACCAAAGATTTCCCCAAAAGAGGAAAACGTTTGAATTATAAAAGGGTGGCAGCATGGAACAAAATTTGAAAGAGCGATTGAATCAGATTGGGAACAGAATACTCGGAACAACCCGAAATGAATTGTATATTCATATGAGATTTCTGGATGTAGCGTTAAGCAGTTTTAATTATGTGATAGATCCGACCATTGATACAGTGGCAACGGACGGACGAAGCATTTTTTTTCATCCGGCGTGGCTGGGGGGACTGTATCGTCAGAGCAGAGTCGGTACAAACCGTGCATATCTTCATATGGTGATGCACTGCCTTTTGCATCATGTGACAAGGCGGAAAAACAGAGAAAAGCAGCTGTGGAATTTATCCTGTGATATTGCCGCAGAATCCATTTTAGATGGCTGGTTTTTAAAATGTATTCATAAGCCGCAGACCAGACTTCGGAAAGATATATATGCAGGTCTTGAAAAAGATTTGAAAGTACTGACGGCAGAAGGAATCTATCGTCAAATCGTGAAATGGAGGTTGGAAGAAGAAAAAATACAGGAACTTCGTCGGGAGTTTTATGTGGACAGCCACCAGTATTGGCCGGAGGATCCCGGACAACAGCTACATCAGGAGATTGAGAATCGATGGAAAAACATCAGTGAAACATCAGAAACAGATATGGAGACTTTTTCCGGTGAGGAATCCAGGCAGGCAGGAGGTCTGATCGGGCAGATTCGGGTAGAGAACAGAGAGCGGTATGATTATCGCAGCTTTTTAAGAAAATTTGCAGTGATGCGAGAAGAAATCAGTGTAGATCCCGAAACTTTTGACTACAATTTTTATAGCTATGGACTGTCCATGTATGGCAATATGCCGTTGATTGAACCACAGGAGTGGAGAGAAGTAAAAAAAGTGGAGGAGTTTGTGATTGTCATTGACACGTCGATGTCATGTTCCGGAGAATTGGTAAAGAAATTTTTAGAAGAAACCTATGACGTTTTGACGCAAGAAGAGAGTTTCTTTCGCAAAGTCAATATTCATATGATTCAGTGTGATGATACGGTGCAAAATGACCGGAAAATAACAGATGAAAAGGAATTAAAAGCGTATATGGAACATTTGGATTTGATCGGGGAAGGAGGAACCGACTTCCGTCCTGCCTTTGAATATGTGAATCAAATGATCGAAACAGGGGAGTTTTACAATCTGAAAGGATTGGTTTATTTTACGGATGGAAAAGGAACTTATCCGCAGAAAATGCCGCCGTATGAAACCGCGTTTATTTTTATGCAGGAAGAATATGAGGACGTGGATGTTCCGGCGTGGGCAGTGAAATTGATTGTAGACGCAGAGGATTTGAAAGAAGGAGAAAAGGATGAATATTAAAAGAGCAAAACAGGAAATTAAAGACTCAATTGAGGCATATTTAAAAAAAGATTCTTATGGGGAATATGAAATTCCATCCATCCGGCAGAGACCGATTCTGCTGATGGGACCTCCTGGCATTGGAAAAACTCAGATTATGGAACAGATTGCAAGAGAATGTGAAATTGGACTGGTTGCCTATACCATCACCCATCACACCAGACAAAGTGCCGTCGGGCTTCCGTTTATCCGGGAAAAAGAATACGGAGGCACAAAGTATTCCGTTACGGAGTATACGATGAGTGAGATTCTTGCCACAGTCTATGAAAAAATTGAGAAAACAGGACATCAGGAAGGAATTTTATTTATTGATGAGATTAATTGTGTTTCTGAAACGCTTGCGCCGACAATGCTGCAATTTTTGCAGAACAAGATGTTTGGAAATCAGCGGGTTCCGGAAGGCTGGATGATTGTAGCAGCCGGAAATCCTCCAGAGTACAATAAGTCTGTTCGGGAATTTGATGTGGTAACGTTAGACCGGATGAAGAAAATAGATGTGGAGCCGGATTATGAAGTCTGGAAAGAATATGCCTATCGGGTGGGAATTCACGGAGCAATTCTTTCCTATTTGGAAATTAAAAAAGAATGTTTTTATCGAATGGAGACAACGGTAGATGGAAAAGCTTTTGTGACTGCCAGAGGCTGGGAGGATCTGTCTCAGCTGATGAAAATCTATGAAAAACTTGGAAAGAAAATCGACCGGGAAGTTACGTTTCAGTACCTTCAGCACAGCAAAATAGCAAAAGATTTTTCAAATTATTATGAATTGTACAAAAAATATAAAGAAGATTATAAAATTGAAGGAATCTTAAAAGGACAATTTTCACAGGAAACCATAGGAAAATTGAAATTTGCGTCATTCGATGAAACATTAAGCATTGTGGGGCTGTTAAATGCAAAGCTTTCAGAGATGTTTTATGATTGCTGGAAAAAGGATGCTTTTGTGACAGAATTGTTTGGTTGGTTAAAGCAAGTGAAGGAAGGAAAATCTCTGGAACAGGTGATACAGGAGGCCAAAGCAATCTTGGAACAAAAGAAAAAGGAAGAAAAACTAGGAATGGAGGAAAAACAGATATGTTTGGAGGTTCTTTCCTGTCTGGAAGCCTATCACACTTTGACAAAACAAGAAGCTGCGGAAGGTCTGGAACTGTTTGACAGGATTCGAGAGAAATTTGCAGAAGAGACCCAGAAACGGGAGGCGCTTCTGGACCAGACGGATCGGGCACTCACGCATGCCTTTGAGTTTATGGAACAGGCATTCGGAGAAAGTCAGGAGATGGTTGTCTTTGTGACAGAATTAAATGTGAATTATTTTAGTGTATGGTATCTTCAGGAAAATCAATGCGACAAATATTTTCAGTATAACAAAGGCCTTCTGTTTGATGAACAGCAGCAAAGTATTTTATCAGAGCTGGATGAGTTGGAGAAAAGCTTCTGAAATTGAGAAACTCAAAAAGCATCGGTTCATGATTTTTTTGTGTAATATTGAATATTCATGTAAATAAATTTTTTTAAGTTATCCCGGAAATCTATTTCCGGGATTTTCATATTTAGATTCTGAATTGCCTGTTCGACCAGAGGGTTTTTCTGGCAGGAACACTGCAGACCTGTTGCATGATAATAGACGGACAGCAGCAGATCATAGGCATCTTTCGGGGGAATTCTTAAATTTTGACTGAGGCGCTGGGAGATTTCCTCGGCCCGCACATAATAGTTTCTTTTAAATTCCGGTCCATACTTGTGCGTAGACTTCTGTACTGTAATTGCATTCCGGTGGGAAAGCAGATAAAAGCGCATCGAAGTACAGATTCATCTTATCACTGCACAGCTGGCTGTGGAAAAAATTAAAAATTAATGTTGACAGCAACAGAGAAATGAGGTAAAATAATCCTTGTTCTCAAGAAGAACAGATATAAGCGATAGTGGCGTAGTTGGTAACGCGCGACCTTGCCAAGGTCGAGACCGCGGGTTCGAGCCCCGTCTATCGCTTTTTTTGTTGCCTTTTAGAAATAGCTTAAAATGGTTATTTTTAGGAGGCTTTCTTTTTTTCTCCGACCAATATTTTTACAATGGTTAAAGTTTTTGGTTAAAGTCCTAAAATATCTTATCTGCGTAGTCCGTTACCGCCTTTGCGGATTGCCTGCGCTGGATGTGGGCATAGGAATGATAAACAGATTATCCTTCAAGTAGGAGGTGGCAAAAATGGCAAACGATTTCAAATCATTACAGACCAGAAAAGTATTGAAAAATATGATGGAAGTTAAATGTATTTTGCATCGCCAATCGACTATGACAAAGTAATCAAAAAAATTCCGTATGGTAAAGGGATTACCGTTGGGAAAATACGAGAATACTTTCCAAAATTAAGAAAATTGGAAATTGAGAGAGGGTACTGATATGAAAATGAAAGAAATCAAAGAGAATAAAAAACAATTTCTTCCCTTGTTGTTAGCCGATGAACAATGTATGTATTAGACGATTAGGGGATTAAATGTGAGTGTATCGTAACTGATGAGGGGAAATATGATTTATTTGCAGAAAAAAATATAAATCCGGGTTTGCTGGCAGAGAAATTAAAATATTTACGAACAAAAATGAAGATTCACAGAAGCAGCTTTTTGTTTCATAAGGACACAGGCACATTTCATGGAAGAAAATGTGCCTGTATAAAAAATGAAATATTCTTTATATCTGTTTTCCACAATATCGGTAGAATGCCAGAAGGTATAAACCGCAGATGCCAACCAGATCATAGATGATTCGTGTTACAACGGTCATTTCTCCAAAGAGAAAAGCAACCAGATCAAAACGGAAAAATCCAATGAGCCCCCAGTTGATCGCTCCGATAATTACAATCGTAAGCGCGGTACAATCTAAAAATTTGTTTCCCATAAAATCCTCCTTGTTATTTAAGAGTACACCTGCAATCTTGTCGCAGGTGATATAAAGAATACTTAAGATAGTATTCGTTGCAAGTAATCAAACTATACATTTTAGCAAGAAATTTATGAAATTAATTTTAGGGACCAAGACACTTCATTGCCTTTTTTTGGAAGAGAGAGTATAATAAGAACAAAATATATGAGAAACAATGGATCACCAGAAAATCAGCGGCCATGAAGGAGGAATGGAAATGAAAGTTATTTTTCTGGATGTGGATGGAGTATTAAATTCTCAGAGTTTATTTGAAAAATGTAAAGAAGAGCTGGTACCCATTGATGAAGAGAATATTAAATATTTGAAACAAATTGTGGATGCAACCGGAGCCAGCATTGTACTTTCATCTTCCTGGCGATATGGATGGACAAAACACAGCGACAATGTACAGGACTGGTGCAGACTTTTGGTGGATACTCTGAAGAAATATCAATTGAGAATTATTGATAAAACGGAGTATTTGAGCAATGGAAGACGGGAAGATGAGATTAAGGACTGGCTGGAAAAAAGTTCGGAACCGGTGGAGAATTTTGTAATATTGGATGATGGGGATTATGATTGGCGTAGACATGGATATGAAAAATATTTGGTCAAGACAGACTTTTGTACCGGAGGATTACAGAGGGAGCATGCAGAACGAGCAATTAGTATTTTAAAAAAACCTCCTTTTTGGAAATTTTGGAAACGATGGAAATCAGAAAATCGGTGATTAAAAATAGGAGGAGTGGAGTTCACAAAATTTTTTCAAAAAATGACTTGTCAATTGTTCTTGAATATGGTAAAGTATAGAAGTCGCAGAGATGCGGGGAAAGAAGACAAAGATTGACACTTTCCAGTTGAAAAGCCCAGATAGCTCAGTCGGTAGAGCAGAGGACTGAAAATCCTCGTGTCGCTGG
>OFMK01000361.1_pt1 | contig 50404 bp, 47 predicted proteins | sample 1541781 | NCBI WGS metagenome assembly OFMK01 (sample SAMN04209250, study PRJEB22552) | human gut metagenome | biome: gut; material: feces | host: Homo sapiens | place: USA: Oklahoma
TCCTTGTTCTCATAGGTCCACTTCACGGAAGGACGGCCGAAGTCGTCATCCGCACCGTCGGCCTTGACCAGGTCGCCGTTGTACAGATCCTCGCCCAGCTGGATGGTGTACTTGCCGTCCACCTTGGTGTTGTCGATCTTGGCGTACTTGCTGTCGGTGCCGGTGCGGGCGTCATAGGTAGCCTTGCCGCCGGAGATGACGATGTCACCAACATGAACGTCGCTGCCGTTCTTCTCGGCCTTGACCAGATCAGCCTCCAGGGCGTTCAGGACCATCTGAGCCACGTCGTTGCGGGTCAGGGCCTCCTTGGCGCCGGTGGCAACGCCGTCGAACAGACCGGCGGTGCTGCCGTTCTTGGTGGTCTCCACCAGCCAGTCAGAGCCGAAGTCGGCGCTGTACTGGAAGTAGCCCAGGGCCTTCAGCAGCATCAGGGCAGCCTGACCGGTGGTGACAGTGTCGCTGCCGCCGTAGGTCTTGGCGTCGTAGCCGCTGGTGATGCCGTTGGTGTAGCAGGCGGCCACATAGGGCTCAGCCCACTCGGGCACGTCGGTGAAGGGGCTGGTGCCCTTGTAGCTGGCCACGGTGTAGTCCAGCAGGTTGCACATCACAACCGCCATCTCGTTACGGGTGACCTTGGCCTCGGGATTGAACTTGCCGTTCTCATCGCCGGTCATGATGCCGACGGTCTTCAGGACCTCAATGGCTTCCTCGTGCTGCTTGGAAGTCACATCGGCATAGCTCGCGGCGCTGGAGCCCATGACCAGCATACCAAGAACCATGGTAGAGGACAGGAGCAGGCTGAGAGCACGCTTCAGGTTTCTCATTGGAATTCCTCCTTTTTTATTCAGGAAGGATCGTTTTCTTTTAGAATTTGGGGAAAAAGCGAACTTTTTTGCCAAAATCGCAAAGCATAACTCCCCTTGCCTGTACACGTATCATACTCCATCGAACCCGGTTCGTCAACGGGTTTTGATCAAGTGTAACACAACCGTAACATTGCGTCAGAATTGTTATAATACGGCCTTTTGAGGATTTCCATGGGCTTTTTCCCCGAAAATGTTCTTGGAGGATTTTTCCTTTTGGGCACAGTGCCCAGCTTTTCCGGTTTTATACCTGCTTTTTTTGCGGAGGGGTAAAATCGGCCCAAATTGGTAGAAGTTTTGGTGGACATACCCCTTCAAATATGGCAAAAAGCCCCTGGGTGTTGCTCGTACGCGTACACCCAGGGGCTTTTTTTGAAAAAATGGCTGCGCCACTTTTTCGAGAGGGGATACATGAAAGGTGAGCCTCGATTCCTTACGGAAAAGTCGGCCCACCTTTCATGAGATGTGTCATTTCCGACGCACATGTCGCCGGAAATGACGGAATTTCATTTTATTCCTCCGCTTTCGGGCGGAGGAACTCCTTGCAGGAGGGCTTTCCGAGGCGAAACGAAGTTTCGCAGGAAGCTTTTTTGCCTACTTTTTTCTCGAAAAAAGTAGGTTAGACTTCCATGATCACAGGCAGGATCATGGGAGAACGCTTTGTCTTTTTATAAAGGTAGTTGGACAGGTCGCCCTTGATGGTCTGCTTGATGGCCGACCAATCAGTGGCGTAGCGGATATCTACGCTGAGAATGGAGTCCAACGCCACCTGGCGTAGCTCCTCCATCAATCCCTCGGACTCCTTTACATATACAAAGCCACGGGTGATGATATCCGGACCGGATACCAGAGCGCCGTCCTCCCCGGACATGGCGGCCACTACCACTACCATACCATCCTCGGCCAGATGACGGCGGTCACGCAGAACCACGCTGCCCACATCGCCTACGCCGGAGCCATCTACGAACACCTTGCCCGCGGTAACGGTACCAGCTAGCTTGCAGCCCTTGGCAGTAAACTCAATAACCCGGCCAATGTCGCTGATGATCACGTTCCGGGGATCCATGCCCACTTCACAGGCCAGCTTGGCGTGGATCTGCAGCATACGCTGCTCGCCGTGGACGGGAATAAAGTACTTGGGCTTGACCAGAGCGTGGATGATCTTCAGCTCCTCCTGGCAGGCGTGGCCGGATACGTGCAGGGCGCGCTCCCGCTCATTGAGGACCTCCGCCCCCTTGCGGTAGAGCTCGTTAATGACGTTGCCGATGGAGTTCTCATTGCCCGGAATGGCAGAGGCAGAGATAATGATCCGGTCACCGGGCTGGATATCTACCTGGCGGTGGGTGGAGAAAGCCATACGGCTCAGGGCCGACATGGTCTCTCCCTGGCTGCCGGTGGTAATGATACATACCTTATTTTTAGGCAGAGATTTAATGTGGTTGAGATCCATCAGGACTCCGTCGGGGATATTCATATAGCCCAGTTCCGTGGAGACCTTCATAATATTCTCCATAGAACGGCCAGTGACCGCTACCTTTCGGCCATAGCGGGAGGCTACATCGATGATCTGCTGGATGCGGTCCACGTTGGAGGCAAAGGTGGTGACGATAATGCGCTCCTCACAGCCACGGAACAGGGCATCAAAGGAGGCACCCACGCTGCGCTCGGTACGGGTAAAGCCGGGACGCTCCACATTGGTGGAGTCGGCCAACAGCGCCAGCACTCCCTCGTTGCCCAGCTGGCCCAGTCGGGCCAGGTCGATCATGCCGCCCTGGATGGGGGTAGCGTCGATCTTGAAATCGCCGGTATGCACGCAGACACCCAGAGGGCAGCGGATAGCAAAGGCCACTGCATCGGCAATGGAGTGGTTGACGTGGATGAACTCCACGGAGAATTTGCCCGCCTGGATGACGTTACCCGCCTCGCAGGTAATGAGCTTAGTTTTGGAGAGCAGACGGTGCTCCTCCAGCTTTAATTTAATAAGGCCCGCGCTCATGCGGGTGGCATAGATGGGGGCATTCACCGAGCGCAGGACATAGGGCAGAGCACCGATGTGGTCCTCGTGTCCATGGGTGATAAAAATACCCCGGATCTTGCTCTGATTTTTAATAAGGTAGCTGACATCGGGAATAACCACGTCGATACCATACATGTCATCGTCCGGGAAGCCCATGCCGCAGTCCACGACAATAATGTCGTTGCCATACTCGTAAACAGTCAGGTTCTTACCGATCTCATTGAGACCGCCCAGAGAAATAATTTTCAGTTTTTCAGCCATAATAACTCCTTTACTGTAATATAAGTGAACTTTAATACTTTTTGTATCTCTGGACGCATGGCGAAAGACCGTGCCCGCGCACGGAAAACAGACGGAAGGTCCCTCTGCCCCGGCCCTGCTTCGCCGCGGGAGGTGAGAGATTCTTTCGCCTTTTACGTCCTGTTTTCTTTTTGTACGCGCCTTTCGTCCTGTCACCGCCAGCGCGTCACCACTCAAACCCAGAGCCGCTTTTATCCGCAACTCCGGCACACTGTCTGCAGCATTCGCCCGTTTTTTCTCCGAACTGCGCTGCAATGGTTGTTTTAGTATAGCACAACTCTCCCAAAATGTATACCACCCAGGGCGGATCTGCCAAAAAGTTTGTGATTGTGACCATGATCGGGCCATTTCTCCGGTTAATTTTGGTCCACCTCTTGTCCCCTCCCTGGAAATATGGTATACTTTTCCTACAAAATATACAGTCGGAAGGAGGGACTCCCATGGATCGGTTTGAGCTAGCTCCGCCGCACTTCGCCACCTTTGGACAGTATGGGCAAAAAATATGCTTATGGCGCATATTATGCGAGAAATTCCGCATTTTGCTCCGTCAAATCGGTTATTCTTTTACTGCTCCATCTTCAATAACCGCTGTGGCGGTATCTTCCCGAACTTTGCCGTTTTTGCCCGTATGGGAGGTTGATGAATGAATATTCAGATCTTCGGCGCTTCCAAAAGCTTCGATACCAAAAAGGCAGAGCGCTGGTTTAAAGAACGGCGTATTAAGTTTCAGGCTATCGATGTGCGGAAGTACGGTATGAGCCGCGGAGAATTGTCCAGCGTACGGCAAGCGGTGGGTCTGGAAGCAATGATAGATCCCAAACATCCAGATTATACCCTGCTGGAATACCTGGCTTCGGATCAGGCCAAGCTGGATAAGCTTTACGAAGATCCCACGCTGCTTAATCTCCCCATTGTCCGCAACGGAAAACAGGCCACTGTGGGCTACTGCCCGCAAATCTGGGAATCCTGGTCCTGACAGGCCCGGTTTCCCATCGTTTATCGGATTTTTCTTCCCCCGCGCTAACAGGCGGGTTCGGGGTGTCTGTTTGCACTGCCCCAAAACACTGCCGCCCGCCTTTCCCCAGGAGAGAGAGGAGGTCCCCCATGAAACGTATCCTGATTGTAGACAGTGATATGGCTGTCCGCGGCCAAATCGGCCGCCACGCACGCCTGGAGGGATACGAGGTCGCGGAGGCCGGTGATGGCTACACCGCGGTTTCCATGTGCCGCCAAAATGCGTTTGATATTATTATTTTGGCTATTCTTTTACCGGAAATGGATGGATTTTCGGTATGTCAAACGATTCGCAGCTTTTCTCAGGTCCCTATTTTAATGCTTACCGAGCGCACCAGCGAACAAGACCGTATTCACGGCCTGGAACTGGGCGCCGATGATTATATGACGAAACCCTTTTCCCCCAGAGAATTGATGCTGCGCATTTCTGCTATCTTAAAGCGGGGCAAGTCCTTGGATTCCCTAGAGCCCCAATCCATTGAACGAGACGGAATTTATATCGACCTGACCGCCCGCCGTGTCCATGTAGACGGCACGCTGGTCAGCTTGACTCCAAAAGAATTTGATCTTCTGGCTCTGCTAGCCAGCCACCCAGATGTGGTATTTTCGCGAAAAAAGTTACTGGATACAGTCTGGGGCGGTGAATTGCCTGAGGATACCCGCACATTGGATACGCATATCAAGCAGGTACGTCACGCAATTTCTCCGTACAGCGACCGCATTGTTACTCTGCGCGGTGTAGGATATCGCTTTGAAAAAACCTAAAGTTTTCCAACACCGTCTACCAATCGTCTACCAAAGGTCTACCAAAGGTCTACCAAAGGTCTACCAAAAACTGCTTTGAAACCCTTGCAACACAAGGGTTTCAAAGCAGTTCTTTTTTTCTCTTTTTTCTTTTGTCTACCAAATGTCTACCATATCAACTTTTTTAATCCAATTTTATCGTTTTATTGGATTTTTTATTTGGATATTAAACCATTTTATATATGTAAGGGTCGTTATACTTTCCTTGCACTTAGAATTTACCACATCCCAGCACTTTTGTAAAGTTACAGATTTGTAATATTTGTAAGGGCCATCAAGCGGAGAGAACTCACTCAACTGCAAATCATCCAAATGAAGGCCAAAAATGATAGCGTGATAGTGAGGACGAAAAGTCTTATCACCATACTCACCAGCAGCAAAATAACGCACCTTCTGGCCGGTACGGCGGCGGAGAACCTTCATAAAAAGTTGAAAATCGCGCTTACGCAGCGTAAAAATCGGAGCGGCCTCTCCAGTGCTATCGTCAACAAAATAGGTCGTAGGCACAGCCTCAGGGCTATACGTGATAGTTACAAACCAAGCCTCGTCATGATACTTACGTTCAAGCATACATCTGTTTGCCCACTGACGAGAATAATCTAACCTACAGCCGATACAATTCCCACAAGGAATTGCGACAGCGCCGCTAATATAGCGATCAGTAAAATAATTCTCACTATACGGGAGAACTCGATAATGGGTCTTTCCTGTGGCGGGGTTAACACCATCAGGAATACCAACAAGAGGACGATTACATGCCACACTTTTACACTTCCTTTCAAAGCTGTGTCACTGGGGCCATATACATCGAGAGAGTATATGGCCCCAGACCCTCACCAAAGAGGAGTACCAGGCAACCAACCGGCAGTTGGCATAGACGGAGCAGGCGAAATATCGCCAAGAGAACCCTTGCCGCCAAGGGAACGATAAAGACTATCCAAGCGATCTTGAACAGACTTACCGGACTGAGTAGCAAAATCCTCGAGAAATTCCCGAGACATTTCACCAGCAGAACGGGCAGCACTCCACTGGTTAGAAGGATACATCTTCTCCAAGTCAAATTTAGCATCAATATCCATTTGTTTCAACTCTTTATTTACAGCAGCATTAACAGAAGCAATTTGCCGCTGCGTCCAACTACTCATATCGGCACCATACTTAGAGGCAGCATAAGACATCTGAGCGGAAAACTTCTGAGCCGCCGCATGAATCTGAGCGGAAGAGACTTGGGCCTGAGCACCAACCTGAGCTACAAACCTACTAGTGGCACTCTGAATCCCGGCAACATTAAGCTGCGTTTGCGCACCAAGTTCGGCAGTGTACTTACTCATAGCGGTATACTTATCGGCTACGGCAAGATTAGTAATAGCATTTGTATTCATAGCCTGTAACTGCGTCTGAGCGTTTAGAAAGCTCCCTAACAGGCCAGCAATAGCAGCATTAGCAGAAGTATCCGTATCACCTTTCGCGCCGCTAGAAGTCACGCCAGAGGCTGTAGCACCGCTTGTAACAGCGGCACCATTACCACCCATAGCGGAAAGGATAGGATTGAGGCCAGCAGCCTTCAAGTCACGGACTTCACGCTGATGAGCGGTATTAGACATATACTCTTGCCAATTACGATTCTTTGCGGCCTCGGCAGCATTAAAATCCATAGCCTTTTGATTCTGAGAAACCTGCCAATCGCGCTGAATCTGAGCTTGTTCAGCACTCCAAGCATTATTAGCATCAGAAATACCAAGAGCGCGATCAATCGCACTAGAAGCACTAGAAGCGGCCTTAGAGGCAGAAGAACCAGAACTCACACCAACCGCAGAAGGGGCACTGGGATATACAGGGCCACCAGGGAAAGGGCTCCAAGACATAAATACACTCCTTTCAAAAAAGGGGGCCATACGGCCCCCCTAGACGGGTTAATGATGGTCAATAAGACCAGGGATAGAATACATGGGCATGGGCCGAGTGCAACGATTCTGTACATAAATATCGGCAAAAAGCTGATTGGCATTTTCCTCACTCACAGCAAGGACGCGATTAACGGTACTACTATCTTCGCGAATCCAGGAATCACTAAGAGCAGGGAGAGAATCATAATCGTCAGCAAGATGCCATACGTCAAGGGATTGGGGGTACTGAGACCGCATTTCTCCAGTAACGCGATTAGGCTTGTAACGATAATCAGCCCAGGCCTCTTGATATCCGAAGACTTCTTCATCCTTCTCACCTCCTTGCGCATAAATCTCCTTGTTAAGGACGGCCTGCTCACCAATATTGGCAAAGACAGGCCAATAAAAATCAAATCGAGACTTACGGCTCCAAAAACGCTCGATACCCTGCTGATAAGTATGGTCGTAACGAGCAACCATAACGCCGATAATATAACCATGTTCCACAAAGCTTTTCTTGAAATCTCCATGAGAATCAGTAGTGAGGGACTGACCAACAGGAGTACCCTGAGGAGTACCAGTATCCAAAGTACCAGACTGCTGAAGAACTTGATTGATGGTAATAGGCAACCGATTTCCACCAAGATACTCGGGACGCTGAAGACGAGCATCTGGAGAAGTGACGCCAAAATGAGACTTCAAAATCTCAATATAGCGAGTACCACCGCGAGCATCACGCTCATACAGCTTCTGAACCTGGAAAGCAAGACGGAGCTGATTGATAGTAGCAGAAGAAACAGAGCCATCATTGACAGCCCAAAGGTTATCAATAACAGGAATACCAGTAGTCTGACCGGTGGTAGACAAACTCTGAGCCTGCCTCATAGTCTGATCACCAGAAGGCATTGCAAAGTTAATCGTCATATCAGATGGATCTTCACTAGGACGTTTAACATCATGAAAAATAGCATGATAATTAACACCATCAGAAAAAAGAGAAGAATCAACCCTAGTGCTCAAAGGAACAACCGGATAATTCATACCAGAACTAACAGGAATTTCCACGTCCGGGCCTTTCTGAGGACTCGGGAGACAGCTTGTAAAATAGTCATGATACTTAGCGGCCGTATAAGGAAGGCCACCTTTTGCCACATCAGTAACAAAAGTGCCAGTGTTGACGCCCCGGACAGTGGCGTCATCCACGGGAATCGAGAGCGGATCTGAGAGGTTCTGATCTCTGAACCACTCATTCATAATGAGAGCATAAGCACGGAAAGGAAGAGCACTCACAGAAAGATTGGCAACACCAGTCGGTATACCAAAATAATCAGCGATGGTACCAACACTCCAGCCACCATCTGGAGCAGTAAGCTGAGGAATCTCATATTCAGTTTTGGGAATCCAAGCACTCTCCGTGTTCTCACCGTTAAACTCCTTCCAGTGCGACCACACAAGGCGGTTAGGCACAAAGAAATAGTAAGTATCCAAATAAATATTGTCCATAATAGGAGTAATCAGGGACGGCATACGGACAACCTTACTTGTCTTAATATCGAAGGTATCACCAGGAAGAACCTCATCGATAAAGAAAGGCACAATCTGACCAACATTAAAACTGGTCTTAAGAGAAGCCGAACGGTCAAAGGTAGATCGGGAAATATCTACCTTCGGCAACGTAGCAAAATGAGACTCAGTATTGCGGCTCATTGCTTTCGATACACTTCCTTTCTACAAGATGGACTGGAGGCAGTCACTCAGCCTTGGGAGCAGGCTCACCCGACAGGGCGGGTTCGCTTTTTGTTGTGGATGGAAACGGTGTCACATTGTCGCCGAGAGGCTCAGGATCGGGCGGAACAAAGCCCATAGCCTGGGAAAAGCCGGGCTTATCCATAGAGGCCAAAAACTGTTGGAAGCTGTGACCAAACTGGGCACGCACCTCCAAAGGAAGGCCGTTGAAGTAATTTTCAGCAGAAATCAGGGCATTAAGAGCCTCAGCGTATGTTTTCGGAACCGTGGTAAAATCGCCATAAGCGCCCTGAACGCGGGAGAGCGCATTGATGTCGCCGCGGCGGTAACGGTCGAGAATAACGTGAATGTCCACGGACTCCTTAAAGCTCTGAATGAAATCATACAAATCCTCCGTTCCGGTCTGGATCAACTCCATAACACCCCCATCATCAAAGCGAGGGCTAAACACAGGCCGAAGGCGGCAACCAGGATTAGCAAAATAGCGGACACGGGGAGAAAAAACTGTTCGAACAATCAAAATTTTACCTCCTTTTTATTTCAGGCAAGAAGAAGCCTGAATCAACTCAACAGGCAGGGCCAACGGCATCAACTTGCCGGAATCAGCATCGAAGTCAGCGATCTTGTAAAGAGCAAAGTCAGCAGCATGGGTAAAGAGAACCGAATCAGACTGCATGACCGCAGAGGCAAAACCCCGAATGGCAACAGCGTCATTGACCTGACAAGTCGGGGTCTGAAAGCCAGACTTCACATCACGAACAGCATAAACACCAAATTTCATTGCGCAACAAACTCCTTAAAACAAAGATATCTGAGACTGAATAGAACCATTCTCCCACTTCTCATAATCAGAGCGGGAATCAAAGGCTATATGAAGAGACTTGCAATCGATAAAAGTAATAGTGCCAAGACCATATTGACCATGCCACACTGTAACATCATTCTTATGAACATAATCCATAAGAGCAGCACTCGTAGAAAACTCGTGAACAGCCATCAAAGACGAATACCGCCGCGATAAATCACAGGGTCAACATTAATCTTCTTTGCACGGGTAGCAGTACGGGTAAAAAACCGCTTATCCGTGCGTTTGCTCTGTGCCTTACGCATTAAACAACACTCCTTTTCAGTGCACGAACCTTTGCCGCAAGGGCATCACCTTGCACAGCAAGAATCTCTTTATAAGGACGATCTGACCGGGTCATAAGCAAGGCTTTCTGGGTCTCGGCCAACGATCTACGAAACGCTTTCACCTGCTCATAGGCATCGGGGTCGGCCTGCTCACGAAGGCGGTCAAAATACTTGGGTGGACGAAACTTTCTACCTCCTTCCGGGGTGGAGACATTGATATACTCCACGTCATAAAGTTTGGGATGATCGTCATAATACTGACGGCCAATACCGGGCTTCCTGGACATAAGGGAAAACGGTGGCTCGATATTATGAAGCTTATAAAACTCAGCCTCTGGGCCTTTCAGCTTCTTCACCACGTAGCGGGCAACATAAGCACAAGTTTCCCAAGAACAGGGAGCAACAAGGACATTTCCTCTTGTAAGGGGAGTTATGCTTTGCGATTTTGGCAAAAAAGTTTGCTTTTAAGCCAATTTTTAGAAGAAAACAATCCTTCCTGAATAAAAAAGGAGGAATTTCCAATGAGAAACCTGAAGCGTGCTCTCAGCCTGCTCCTGTCCTCTACCATGGTTCTTGGTATGCTGGTCATGGGTTCCAGCGCTGCGGGCTATCAGGATGTCGATGCTTCCGACGTCAACCAGGAAGCCATCGAGGTCCTGCAGACTGTAGGTATCATGACTGGCGATCAGAACGGGAACTTCAATCCCGATGGCAGCATCACCCGTAACGAGATGGCCGTTGTCATGGCTCACCTGCTGAACCTGGACTACGACTACTATCGTGGTACCAATCCCTTTACTGACGTGCCCGAGTGGGCCGCTCCCTATGTGGCCGCTTGTGCCGCCGAGGGCGTGGTCGCCGGTATCGGCAACGGCCAGTACGGCGGCAACAACAAGGTGACCGCCGCTGAGGCCAGCCTGATGATCATGAAGGCTCTGGGCTACTTCCAGAACGCCGAGGACTTCGGCTCTGACTGGCAAGTAGCTACCATCCGTCAGGCTTCCTACATTAATCTGTTTGCCAACATCAATTCTGATGCTGATAGCGCTCTGACCCGCGCCCAGGTGGCTCAGCTGGTGCTGAATGGCCTGAAAGCTCAGATGGTTGACTTTACCGGCGACAAGGGCATCCAGATCGGCGATGTGACTGTCGGTTACCGCGCTGAGTACACTGCCCGCACCAACGCCAATAAGAAGTACAACAGCATCGATACCGGTAAGACTGACATTGCTGGTAACAATCAGTACTACGTTCAGCTGGGTGAGGAACTGTACAACGGCGACCTGAAGCTGGCTGACGATGAGGCTGACGTGTTCGGCCGTCCTGCTCACACCTGGAGCTTTGACGGTGAGAAGATCGGCACCTATGTCAACTACGACCTGATGGTCGAGGAGTATACCACCTCCGTTTCCGGCAAGGAGCTGTACGATGTCGTGGGCAAGACTGCTTTTGACAAGTATGACTTCTCTGCTTATGTGGACGGCAAGGATGATGACTTCTATAAGCAGATTTCCAAGAACAACAAGGATGACGTTGACGTGACCGACAACGGCGCTCTGACTCAGGTGTTCGTGGACTCCGACGCCGAGGAAGTTGTTGTTACTGTTATCAACACCTACCTGGCTCAGGCTGATGCTGACTACAACGAAAAGAAGGATGAGGCCAACTTCGTCATCTATGCTGATAGCGAGAAGCGTGTGTCTGTTTCAGGAGAGGACTTTGCTGTCTCTGATGTGGCTGAGGGCGAGTTCTATCTGGTGACTTATGCTGACCGTGAGATTCAGAGCATTGCTGATGTCGAGACTCTGTCTGCAGTTGAGATCAGCAAGATCAGCACTAGCGGCAATATGGTTACTTCTGTGACTGTGGACGGCACCAAGTATGACGATTCCGCCATGCTGAAGTATGATAGCAAGGTGCTGAACGAGTACACCCAGAGCAATATGAAGGATAAGACCTACAATGTCTATCTGGATCAGTACGGCTACATGATCGGTATTGAAGAGGTTGACGGTGTTGACAACTATGTCTTCATCACTGGTGTTGATCCCAACGGCAGCAACCTGACCACCAAGAGCTATGATGCTAACGCCATCTTTGTTGATGGTACCAGCAAGGTCATTGAGGTCAAGAACACCGATGATGTTCGCGACCTGAACAGCCCCGTTGTGAACAAGTGGTTCACCTACACCAAGAACAGCAGCGATGTGTACACCCTGAAGCCCGTGGGCAACGACATTGACAAGGACGTTGACCTGGCTCAGAGCCAGCACAACGCTACTCGCAGCGGCTCCACTCTGACCGATAACGTGATCGACTCCAAGCACATCTCCCTGAAGAGCGAGAAGGACGGCAAGGTATACGGCAATGATGATTCCATCTACCTGCTGGCTGATCTGGACAAGGTTACCAAGAGCAAGACTGACTATGCTGTGATCAGTGGTACCAGTGAGGTTGTGACTGGTGTGGACAATGCCAGCTTCAAGATCTACACCCGTCAGGACGCTTTTGACGAGGTCAAGTGCGACGGTACTGCTAGTGCCGATAACACCTCTTCCGGTGTTTATGTTCTGTATGACGATGACAACTATGTGATCGCCGCTGTGGTCGTGGGCGAGAGCGACAGCGTCTCCTCCAAGATTGCCTATGTGAACAGCGATGACCTGAAGGACGAGAGCTACGACAAGGCTTCCGGCGAGTGGACTTGGACCCGTGAGGTCATCATCAACGGTGAGTCCGTGATCCTGACTGAGGTTGGCGACGATGACAACAGCGTCCTGGAGAACTACAATGTCACTAAGGATGGTCGCTGGGTCACTGTGAAGTACGATGCCAACGGCAATGTGAAGGACATTGAGCCCTTGGAAGGCAAGGATTACTATGTCGACGACATTCAGGAGGCTGTAGCCCTGATCGAGGCCGACGATGAGGATGTTATCGTTGTTGCCGATTCTGCTGAGAAGCAGTACAGCCTGAAGGGCAAGACCCTGTACGATGAGACCGAGAATAAGGAAGGCTTCCGCATCGCTGAGGATGTGAATGTTGTTCTGACCCAGACGGTCAAGAACAAGGAGACCACCGAGTACTACACCGGCGTTAACTCCCTGAAGTCCATCCTCGAGGATCTGAACGAGGATGCTGACGGCAAGAACACCTATGAGTTCTACGCTGTGATTGAGGATGGTCGCGCCACCTCCGTGATCATTGTTGACGGCAACAAGGACAATGACTATGAGGGTCCCGATGGCGGCAGCAGCGATGCCAATGTGATCAAGCTGTCCAGCCGGAACAATGCCAAGGAAACCGGCGCTAAGATCGAGCTGAAGAGCGCTGTCTCCAAGGACACCACCTATGAGGTGCAGCTCCAGATGATGAACAATGACGGCGATTGGCGCACTGTCGATACCATCAAGGTTCTGGTCAAGAGCGGTGATAAATATGGCTTTACTCCTGTTACCGGTATCTCCGGCAACCAGCAGTATCGTCTGGTCTATGGTGAGCTGACTGCTCTGCTGAGCAAGTAATGCTCTTAAAAGACCATTAAGGCTTAAAAAAGGTCCCCGAGCTTTGTGCCCGGGGACCTTTCTCTCATACGACATTTCGCTTTAAGCCCAAAGCCCAATATTGCTTGGATTTGCTGTTCATCTGATACCGGGCGTCCACGCCGTTGACCAGAGATAACTGGGCATCATTCCATGTGACATTTGTGTCATCGACAAAACTTTCGTTATAGGTTTTATCCTGGGCCACCATCAGCGGAGTTTTATTTCCTCCCAGTCCGGTTACTAAGGCCAGATCTCCGACGATAAAATAGACATCCGGGATCTGGCTAAAGGTAATTTTTGTGGCCTTGCCTGTACCATATGTGCCCGTGCCGGTGTAGGTAATCAGCTCCATCTGACAGTTGCCTGCCGCTGCCGCTACGGCCGCTACTGCACGCTCCAATGTAATGTCCTTGTCAGCCAAAGTTTTTAGGATTTCATCCATCTTTGCATTATCCTGATTGAATTCCTCCCTCCTTACCTGGTCCGTGGCCTCCCACTGGCACAGACCGTAGTGTTCTGTATAATTGCTCGCCATAGGTACTCCTCCTTAAAAGTAGCGTTCACCTATGGTAGAAATCCGCCTGCAAGTGCACAATCTTATACAAATACTGGTAATTATGCCCCGCCATGCCTGTTTCCATGTGTGGGGTTACTGTTTTCTTCCAGGAAACTTGTTTGGTAGCACAAATCTCTCCCCTAGAAAGAATTGTGCAAATGCAATAAAAACATTGAAAAGCATATGGAAAGTTTATGGTCAATATGATATAATATCCACAACAAATAGAAAGAAGGTCCTAGCTTTATAACTGGTTATGGTTCAAAAAGGAGGGGCGTAGGATGGGTGGATCCTGGTTCGCGCACGGAGCAGATGAAGTTCGAGAGTTGTCGTTCTTGTTTTGCGGCCGCCAGAATTGTCAACCTGGAGAGGCGGTTGGCCCCGCAGTGCGGGAGCACTATGTGATGCACTATTGCTTGTCGGGACGGGGAGTATACCGGGCTCAGGGAGTAAAGTATGAGATCGGTCCGGGAGATGGATTTTTGATTCTGCCCGGTGAACTCAGCTCCTATCAGGCAGATTCCCAGCAGCCCTGGAACCATATTTGGGTAGGCTTTACCGGAAGCCGGGCGGCGGACTATCTCAAATGCTGCGGCTTGGGAAAGGAGCGGCGTACCTTCCAGTGCGCCCAGTCCCAACAGCTGGAGGACTGTGTGCAGGCCATGCTGGGCTTTGATACCGCCGGAGCGGGCAACGAATTGCTGCTGTTGGGAGAGCTGTATGTGTTTTTGGGTTGGATTGCCCAGTCGGCGCAAAGCTCCGTCCGGCGCAGTCGGGAGACAGCGTCGGAGTATGTGGAGCTGGCCATGGAGTATATCCGCAACCATTTCCAGGAGGACCTCACGGTGGCTAAGCTGGCCCGGTATGTGGGGCTTAACCGCAGCTATCTGACCACAGTATTCCAAAACACCATTAACATGTCGCCCCAGCAATATCTGATGCGGTTCCGCATGGAATGGGCAGCCAACATGCTGAGTGAAAACAAACTGACGGTAGGTGAGATCGCACGCTCCTGCGGCTATCCCGATCCCCTTACCTTCTCTAAGGCGTTTAAGCGCACTTTGGGAGTCACCCCCACCCAGTATCGTCGGGAGCATGAAGAACAGCCCTAGAACGGCTTATCGTGCGGGGACAGGTTTTCATTGTCATTTTCCGGAAGAGTCGCTATAAAAATATACCCTGCATGAAGGGCCGGCCTCCGCCGGTCCCCCCGCGAGGGAACAGTCCAGACAGGAGGCGCGCCATATGAGCAACTATGTTATTTCCATCAGCCGTGAATTTGGAAGCGGCGGAAGATTGATCGGGAAGAGGTTGGCCGCCCGGCTGGGAATCCCGTGTTATGACCGTACTTTGATCCAGAAGACCTCGGAGAAGAGCGGCCTTTCCCCGGAATTCATTGCTCGGGCAGAAGAACGGGCAAGAAGCCGCTTCCATCTTACCTTTACGCCCATTGGTATCGGAATTCCCACCTACACCCAGCAGGGAGTGCCGGTAAGCCTCCAGGCCTTTTTTGCCCAGGCCGAAGTGATTCGGGAGCTGGCTGACCAGGGACCGTGTGTCATTGTGGGCCGCTGCAGCGACTATGTGCTGGGAGAGCGTCCGGAGTGCCTGAAAGTGTTTGTCCATGCGCCCCTGGAGGACCGGGTGGTGCGGTGTGTGGAGGAATACCACATCCCTACCAGCAACATGTCCGAACGGATTCGGGATATGGACCGGGGCCGGTCGAACTATTATAACTACTACACCGGTCACACCTGGGGCGAGATGCGCCGGTATGACCTGACCATCAACTCCAGCGTGACCGGCATTGAGGGAGCGGTGGATCTCATCGCCGCACTGGTTCGTCTGCGTACCGCCCAGGCGGAGATGGCTGAGTGAGTTCTCAGAAATACCAAGGAGGAAACCACATCCCAAAGGTCCAGATTTCCGGCCAAGCGGGCGGACTGGAACGCTATATCCGCGCAGTAGAGCGAGTAGGAGCGATTCCGGTGCCTGGGATTTGTCCCATACCTGATCCCAGCTGCGATGCTCTGGTGTTGTGCGGCGGGGGAGATATGGATCCGGTCCTGTTTGGACAGGAGAACCGGGGTTCCAATCCACCGGACCGGGAGCGGGACCGGGCGGAGCTGGCTTTGGCGGAGGCCTTCCTTACCTGGAAACGCCCAGTGCTGGGAATTTGCCGGGGGATGCAGGTGCTCAACGTGTTTCTGGGAGGCACGCTGATCCAGGACCTGCAGCCCGCTTGGCGGGTGCGCCACCAGGGAGAGGAAGATGTCTACCACCCGATCTGCTGTGAGCCGGGAAGCCTGCTGGAGCGGCTTCTGGGGCCTTGTCCCGTGGTCAACAGTGCCCACCATCAGGCGGTGGACCGTCTGGGACATGACCTGGAAGCCACCGCTTGGGCGCCGGAGGGATTTACAGAAGGAATCGAACATAGCTGCCTACCTGTGCTGGGGGTGCAGTTTCATCCGGAACGTCTGTCCGGGCCGGGCCGGGGCGAGGGAAGCGCCCTGTTTCAATGGCTCATTTCTTGTATTGAAGCATAAAAATGGAGGAAACCATTTGGTTTCCTCCATTTTTCTTATTTTGCAACCACAATGCGGATGCGTCCGCCGTTGCTTTCTGCCTTGTCGTACCAACCGGTGAGGCTCAGTCCCTTCTCCTGGACCCGTTGAGCGGAGGAGAGGTAGTAGGAGCCGTTGCGGTATTCGTAGACCACCACGTTGTCTGCCATGGTGTAGGAGCGGTTGCTGGCGATGAGCTGATTTCCGCTGATGCTGGTGGCAGTCACCTTGGTGAGGTTGTAGATCTTGTCGGGGTTGGTAAGGTCGCCCTTGATCATCACACCGCCGGTGCTGACGGGGAAGCCGGTGGTGATGTTGGGCAGGGTGTAGGTGGTGCCGCCCACATCATACACATAGGTGTAGTAGTTGGTCAGGCCGCCGGAGGGGAGTACATCCATCCGGGTCAGCAGGCCGTAGCTGTAGTTATCGCCGGTAACATCGTTCAGAATCAGACGGTCGATCTCACCGCTGCCGTTCATGGTGTAGTAGCTGACCATATCCTGGGTGAGATTGATGCCGGCCAGGCGGCTGGCAAAGACCCGGGTTCCGGAGTTCTCGTACACGTCCAGAATTTCCACGCCGTCAGCCAGAGGGGTGGAGCCGATTTTGCTGCCGTCGCTGCTGACCTTGCCGGAGAGCTTTGCAGCCTGCAGACGCTTGAGGGAGACGGTGCCGTCTGCGGCGATGTTCACACCGACCAGATCGCCTACCTCGTAGGTGTGGGTGGTGCACTCATAGTTGTAAGAGTTGCCGTCGGTAGCCAGAAGGGTAATGGTATCGGCGGTATAGGAGGAGTGGTAACCGTCGGAGTAAGACTCCCGGGTGACCTTGGTGACCACACCGCAGCGCTCTGAGGTGGTGGCAATGGGGTCGGTGACAGCGGCTACCTTGCCCTGACGGCCGAGGAGCAGAGAGACTGTGTCACCCAGGTCATAGGTGCCCAGATCGGACAGAGCATAGACGGCAGCCGCGCTGTCCAGCTCATAGGAGTGTCCGCCGATGGTCACTGCAGTGGGAGCAGCGGTGTTGGGGGTGATGGCCTGAATGGTGCCCACCACCTTGTCCGAGTAGACCCACAGGGTGCGCATGGACTGGCACCAGTAGACCACATCGTACTCCTGTACCTTGCTCAGGGAAGAGGCTTCGCCGTCCCGGGTCACGGTAACGCCCGAGAGGGAGAAGGGAATGGAGGACTGCCAGTTGCCGGTGGCTACCAGGGGACCGTCCATCACGCCGTTGATCAGAGCAACCAGATCCACCTCACCGGCGGCATTGAGGGAGTGTCCCAGAGAATTGATGTATGGGGTGCCGGATTTGGTGTTGGTGGAGAGCATGTTGTAGAAGAGATACATGGCGTCGTAGCGGGTGAGCACGTCGCTGCTGTTCTGGGCTTTGAGTCCCCGGTCCAGCTTCAGGCTGTGGTAGAGAGCCATCTGCGGGGTGGGGTAGGCGCCGGAAAAGTCCTCGTTGCTGTATCCCAGCAGCTGCAGGATAATGGTCACGCCCTCGGCCAGGGTGATCTGATTGGAGGGGCGGAAAGTGCCGTCCGAGTATCCGGTGATAAGCCCGGCAGCCACACCGGCCTCTACAAAGCCAGCCGCCCAATGGGTATAGGGTACGTCAGGGTAGGGGGAGGTGGAAGCCTCTCCCACCTGGTCTCCGTTGGGGGAGGCCTTGACCGCCATGGTGATAAACTCGGCCCGGGTGACGGTGCGGTCCAGCTGCATGTTGCCCTGGCTGTCGCCCACCATAATACCCAGGGCGTTGACTACCTGGGTCACCTCCTGCTGGGCAGGGACCGTGGCGGAGCGGGCGCCGGCCGGCAGTACCAGCATCCCCACAAGCAGGGCAGCGGCAGTGCCGGCGGCGAGAATGGATTTTAACTTCATAAGAGGTCTACCTCCTTGTTATTCATAGCGCAGCGCGTCGATGGGATTGAGCTTGGCAGCCTTGTTGGCGGGTAGGTAGCCAAACAGGATGCCAACGCCCACCGATACGCCAAAGGCCACGGCAATGGCACCCAGAGAGACCACGGCGGTAAACTCTGTGGAGCCAGAGCTCATCATACCATCGATGAGGGTGCCCGCTAGCTTAGCGAGCACAATGCCAAGCACGATGCCGATCAGGCCGCCGATGGCAGAGGTGGTGCCAGCCTCGATGATGAACTGTCCGCGGATGTCCCGGCGCTTGGCGCCCAGGGATTTGCGGATGCCGATTTCCCGGGTGCGCTCCGAGACGGATACCAGCATGATGTTCATGATACCGATGCCGCCTACCAGCAGGGAGATGCCTGCAATGGCCACCAGTACCACCATCATGGTGCCCATCATGGTGTTCATCATGTCCAGCATCTCAGCCGAGGTGACCACCATGTAGTTGCCGTCCTCGCCGTACACTTTATCCAAAAAGGTTTCGATGATGCCGCGGGAGGCGGTGGCGGTGTCCTTGCTGGTGCCGCTGAACATGTAGTTGTCCATGCTGAAGGACATGCCGCCTGCTCCGGCGCCGGCAGTGTCACTGCTTAAGGCGCTGTTAAGCTGCTGGGCGTTGGTGTAGGGAATGATGATCACGTCATCCGCAGAGCTCTTGCGGGACTCCGCGCTCTCGGACAGAATGCCTACAATGGTGTAGTTATAGCCGCTCAGGCCGATGGTCTTGCCCAGCGCATTGCCGTTATAGTACTCCTTGCTGATGTAGGAGCCTATCACGCATACCTTCTGAGAGCGGAGTACGTCCACATACTGAAGGAAGCGTCCCTGCTCCACCGTGAGCGCCCGAATTTCGTCATAGTCCTCGCTGACACCTACCACGCTGTAGGGGGTGAAGGTGTCGCCCGGGGTACGGGCAGAGGCGGAAGAGACCGTAATATAGGGGCTGACGGCGGTGAGGTATTTGGGGTTTTTCTCCACCAGGTCATACATGTCGTCCGTGTCTACCTCACGGGAGGAGCCGCTGGACTGAACGGTGACCTGAATGAGGTTGGCGCCCAGCTCGTCAAAGGAGTCGCTCATCAGCTTCTGCATGCCGTCACCCAGAGAGATGATGATAATGACTGCGGCCACGCCAATGATGATGCCCAGCATGGTGAGCAGAGCACGCATCTTGCTGGTGGCCAGAGACTTCAGGGCCAGGAAGAAGGATTGCTTCACACCCATCAGGCGTTCACCTCCTCGTCCAGATCCTCGTCCTCATCCTCGTCCAGTTTGGGCTGGACCACAGCCTGAGGATCGCTGGAGTCGCCGTCGTAGATGATTTTTCCGTCCTGAAGGCGGATAATGCGCTTGGCCCGCACGGCGATGGAGTTGTCGTGGGTAATAAGTACCACGGTGTCGCCCTCCCGGTTGAGCTTTTTCAGGAAGGAGAGGACCTCGCGGCTGGTGTGGGAGTCCAGTGCGCCGGTGGGCTCGTCGGCCAGAATGACTGAGGGGTTGCCTGCCAAAGCCCGGGCAATGGATACACGCTGCTGCTGGCCGCCGGAGAGCTGGTTGGGACGGTTTTTGTATTTCGATGCCAATCCAACCCGGTCCAGCGCGCTGAGAGCCCGTTCCCGCCGCTCCCGTTCCGGAACTCCGGCATACAGAAGGGGAAGCTCCACATTTTCCAGCACGTTGAGCTTGGGAATCAGGTTGTACTGCTGGAAGATAAAGCCCAGCATCTTATTGCGGATCACCGCCTGCTGGTCATCGTCCATGGTGGATACATCCACGCCGCCCAGGAAGTAATGTCCGCTGGTGGGCACGTCCAGACAGCCAATGATGTTCATGGCAGTGGATTTACCGGAGCCGGACTGGCCTACGATGGCCACAAACTCGCCCTTGTCGATGGAGAAGCTCACCCCATCCAAAGCGCGCACCTGGGTATCACCCATGGGATAGATCTTATAGACCTGCTGAAATTCGATCAGGTGTCCCATGGCTTACATCCCCATCATAGCGGCAAAGGGATTGGAGACCTCGTTGACCCACACGACAATTTCTCCCTCGCTGAGACCGCTGGTAATCTCGATGTTGTCGTTATCATTGCGGCCCAGCGTGACCTCGCGGGTCTCCAGCTTGGAGGGATCGACCACGTTGCCGTTTTCATCCAGAGCGCCCTCCTGGGCCACCTGGACGGTGGGCTTATCGCTGCCTCGGTTCACGGCATCTACCGGTACGCACAGAACCGTGCCGGCCCGCTCCACAATGATGTCGGCGGAGACGTTCATTCCCGGCTTGAGGTCCTGAGGATCGTTGATGACCACCGTAACGGGATAGTTGGTCTGGCCGCTGACGGTAGTACCGTTGATGTTGACGGTGTCCACCACACCGGAGAAGGTGACGCCTTCCACCGCATCGGCGGTAATGGTGACCTCCTGGCCGACCTGGACCTTGTTGATATCCTTCTCATCGATCTTCATTTCAAAGGTCAGGGTAGACATGTCATAGAGAACGGCCAGGGTGCCGCCGGCGGCGGTGAGGCTGTTGTTGTCAATGGTGTCACCGGCCTTGAAGTTCTTTTCGATCACCGTGCCAGAGATGGGGGCGGTGATGGTGTAGTTGTCCAGCGCGTCCTGGGCGTTCTGCAGAGAGAGCTGCGCATTCTGCAGGGAGATGGAGGCGTTCTCCAGAGAGGTTTGCGCGGAGGAGCCGCCCAGCGTGGCCAGCACCTGACCAGCCGATACCCGGCTGCCCGCGGAGACGTTCAGACTGACCACCTCGCCGCTGCCGGTAGCGACGACAGTCTGGGTGAGATTGGCCTCAAAGGTGCCGCTGCCGGCGCAGGCGATGCTGCCCACCTTGGCGGTGGCTGTAGTAGAGGTGGTGAGAGCGCCGGGGTTCTGTACCCGGATCTTTACCTGGCGTACCAGAGCGCCGCCGTTGCCCACCAGGTCGGCGTTGGCCACCGATTCCACCGTGCCGGTGAGTGTCTCCAGCGTGCCGGCCAGCGTGACCTGAGCGGAGGAGCCCACGGCGATGCGCTGAGCGTCGGCGGACTGGAAGGGGACGGTAAGGGTCATGGTAGAGGTATCCGAGATATCCGCGATGGGGGAGCCGGCAGATACCAGATCGCCCTTCTTCACGTGCAGCTTCTGCACAACTCCGGCGCCGGAGGCCTTGGGGTTGAGACCGTCTACGATGGAGTCGTAGTTGAGCTGGGCCTGCTGCACCGACAGCTGGGCCTGCTGCAGAGCGGTCTCGGCACTGCCGGGATCGATGCGGTAGAGGACGTCGCCCTTTTCCACCTGGTCGCCCACCTCAAAGGGGGCCTCCAGAACCTCGCCGGTGACCATGCCGCTGACGTTGTAGGAGTCGATGGGTTGGATGGTGCCGGTGCTGGAGACGGATACAGTCATCTCCTGCATCTGGGCAGTGCTGGTCAGGTAGGCGCCCGCCAGCAGTTCTTTTCCTGCACCCAGCATGGGCCGGATGACGAAGAAGAACAGGGCGGCCAGCACCAGGAGCACCGCGATGACCACTTTAGGCCAGCGGCGCTTTTTCTTGGGTGCTTTCCAGGTCGGGGTGCTGTCCTGCTCGGGAGCATCCGCGATGACGGGGACCTCGGGAGCGGTTTGCAGTTGTTCTTTTGTTTCCATTGCAGTGAACTCCTTGCTGTATGTTAAATTGAAGGGGTGACAGATCAGGTAGCCTCATGGCGGGCCAGCATTCCCCGGCGGAGAATGTCCAGCTGGGCGCAGAAGCGGGTCCATACAGGCTGAGGGTCTGTATGAGACAGGGCGGCGCACAGCGCCGGCGCGGTCACGCTGATAAGAATATGGAACATGTCCTCCAGATCATCCTCACGGCGGATGGACAGCCGGGATGCATCGATGTGGTCAGACAGGGCGGTAAACAGTGAGTGGGTGCCTGCCGAGCGCAGCAGTGCTCCCTGCTGGACCCCGGCATTGCGGTGCAGGATAGCCTGAAACTGCTGTGCGGCCAAATCCTCTCTCCGCTCCACCAGAGCTTGGAATAGGGACTCAAAGGCGGCAAAGAGGTCGCCCTGTTCCCGGTCCAGCAGCTGGACCATCAGCTGGGTAAGATCGTCCAGATAGCACTGCAGCAGATAGCGGAACAGGTCCGCTTTGTCTGTGAAGTACATATAAAAGCTGCCCCGGGAGATTTCGGCCTGATGGACGATGCGGTTGATAGAGGCCTCATCAAAGGGCACCCGGGAGAACTCATCCCGGGCACATTGAAGGAGCTTTTCCCGTTTGGCCTGGGGCAGATGGAAAAATGTTGTGCTGGGCACGGTGTACATACCCCCAAAAAACACAAATATGACAAGTTGTCATATAGTATAATCGCCTGTGTTTTCCCGGTCAAGAGGCAACGGAGCAATTCATAGTTTGTTCATACTTCCAAGCTGCCGTGCTCCGTCTCAGTGTAGCGTAGGCAGGTGAGAAATTTCAAAAAAATTCCTTAAAATTTCATAAAATCTTAGCTCAGCATATACCATCCACCAGGGGGAAGGTCAAGGGAAAAAAGAAGACGGCGCGGAATTTTCCGCGCCGTCTGGGGATCGCATTTGGTTAAGGCTGTTCCATGGCCCAGCGGATGGCATGAGCCACGCCCTCGTGGGCGTTATCGGGGGCAACATGGCGGGCAGCCGCTTTCACAGCTTCGCAGCCGTTGCCCATGGCGATGGGGGTGCCTACCGCCTGGAGCATAGCCAAGTCGTTTTCGCTGTCGCCTACCGCGGCGCACTGGTCCAGAGGAATCCCCCACAGCAGAGCCAGCAGGGCCAGGGTGCGGCCTTTGTTGACTCCAGCGGGTACCAATTCAAAGTCGTGATCGTTGGAGGAGGTGAGTTCTACGCCCTGGAGCTGTGAGAGCTCCTCCAGGGGGTAGGCCGGCCGGTTCCAGTCTCCGTGGATCTTGGTCAGCGGAAGGTCGTGCTCCTCCAGATAGGCGATGGGATCCTCGGATACCACCGCCGCGTTATGAAAGACCGGATAGGGGAAGGTCTTGGAGAGGGACTGCTGAGAGAAGGGGTCCAGTACGATCTGCTCCCCGGCAAAGATCATCAGTTCAATGTCCCGATTCAGACAAAGCTCCAGGGCCTTTCGGCTGACGTCCGCCGGAATATCCCAGCGCCGCAGGTGGGCGCCGGTTGCGTTATCCGACAGCACGGCGCCTCCCAGGCAGACAGACAAATTGTCACACCCAGCCTGGGCGGAAAAGTCGGCAGCTTCTTGCACGGAGCGCCCGGTGGACAGCACCACCTTGATACCCGCCTGGCGGGCCTGGGCAATGGCGGCTTTTGTCTCGTCGGTGATCTGGCCCGCCGGGTCCAGCAGGGTCCCGTCCAGGTCCAGGGCGATGAGTCGGATCATGATAAGGTCCTCCTTAATATGGTGTGTATCTCAGCCCAGTCCAAGCAGCACACCGATGGTGTGCACCAGCAGGGAGGCCACATAGGCCACGCCAAGCTGCCAGGCGATGGAGAAGAGGGTCCACTTGGTGCTCTGCATCTCCCGGGCCAGGGTGGACACCGCGGCCACACAGGGGACATAGAGCAGGATAAATACCAGCATGGAGAAGGCAGCCAGAGGGGTAAAGCCGGTCATAGCCGCGGCTACCTGGGCGCTGGTAGCGGTCAGGGCAAAGCCGTAGAACATAGACAGGGAGGAGACCACCATCTCTTTGGCGATAAGGCCGGTGAGCAGGGCCACTGCCGCCTGCCAGAAGCCAAAGCCCATGGGAGCAAAGATGGGGGCGATCCACCCGCCGATGATGCCCAGCATGGAGGCGGAGGCGTCATCCACCATGTGCAGGGAGAAGTCGAAGGACTGCAGCAGCCACAAAATCATGCTCATCAGCAGGATGAGGGTGCCCGCCTTGATGAGGAAGCCCTTCACCTTCTGCCACACATGGGTGGCGATGTTTTCCATGGAGGGCAGGCGGTAGGGGGGCAGCTCCAGTACGAAGGGAGCGGGTTCTCCGGCAAAGAGGGTGTGCTTGAAGAAGATGCCGGAAAGAATGCCTACCAACATGCCGATGACATACAGGCCAAAGACCACCAGACCTGCCCAGGGGCCGAAGAACGCTCCGGCGATCATGCCGTATACCGGCAGCTTGGCGGAACAGGACATGAAGGGGATGAGCAGGATGGTCATACGTCGGTCCTTCTCATTTTCCATGGTCCGCGCGCCCATAATGGCGGGCACTGAGCAGCCAAAGCCCATCAGCATGGGAATAAAGGCCTTGCCGCTCAGACCAAACCGCCGCAGCAGCCGGTCCATGATAAAGGCGGCCCGGGACATGTAGCCCGAGTCCTCCAGGAAGCTCAGGAAGAAGAACAGCAGGGCGATCTGGGGCAGGAAAGAGAGCACTCCGCCTACGCCGGCGATGATGCCGTCACACACCAGGCTGATGAGCACGGGGGAGACATTTCCGGCGGTCATGGTGTCCCGCAAAAAGCCGGAGAACAGATCAATGAGGGCGCTCACTCCGTCCTGAAGCCAGGAGCCGAAGGGGCCGAAGGTAATAACGAACATTACCAGCATAGCGCACAGGAAGAGGGGAAGGGCGGTGTATTTTCCAGTGACGATGCGGTCGATGCGCTGGCTGAGGGTGGGCTGGCCGCTGGCCTGGCCTCTGACCACAGAAGCTTTGACCACCCGTTCAATGTACTGGTAGCGGCTGTCTGCGATGAGAGTCTCCCGGTCGCCCAGATCGCTGGAGGCCTCATACTCGGCGATGATCTGGTCCAGCTTTTTCTGGGTATCCTGAGGCAGATTCAGGGCCTTAGAGACAATCTCGTCGCCCTCCAACAGTTTGATGGATGCCCAGTGGGCGGGGAGATTGGCGGCATAAGCCGCGTCGTGGATGAGCTCGCCCATCCGGTGGTGGATATCGTGGGTGAATTCATCATAGAGGTCGTCCGGCTCAAAGGTGTAGCCCAGGTGCATCTGCCGGTGGGCCACCTCCAGCAGCTCGTCCAGACCTTCGCCGGTGCGGGCGGTGATGGGTACCACCGGCACGCCCAGTTCCCGGGACAGGCGCTCGATGTCGATTTTATCGCCGTGGGCGTGGACCTCATCCATAAAGTTCAAAGCCAGCACCATGGGGCGCTCCAGCTCCAGCAGCTGTACGGTGAGGTAGAGGTTTCGCTCTAGGTTGGTGGCGTCTACAATGTCGATGATGGCGTCAGGGCCTTCGCCGATGATAAAGTCCCGGGCCACGATTTCCTCCATGGAGTAGGGGGACAGGGAGTAGATGCCGGGCAGGTCCACCACGGTCAGTTCCCGGTCGCCCAGATGGGCAATGCCCTCTTTTTTCTCCACGGTCACTCCGGGCCAGTTGCCAACGTACTGGTTGGAGCCGGTGAGGGCATTAAACAAGGTGGTCTTGCCGCAGTTGGGGTTGCCCGCCAGAGCCACCTTCATGGGGCGGTTGTCGTGGGCGTTGTGGTCGTAGTCCCGGCCGTGATGTTCCAGCTCGTGGACGTGATCCCGCAGCTGACGGCGGATGGCCTCCGGGTCCTGGCTGCGGTTTGAAGGCTTGGGGGGTGTCATGCGCCGGGGCGCGCCCATCTGAATCTGGGCCGCGTCGTCCTTGCGCAAAGACAGTTCATAACCACGCAAAGATACCTCCAGCGGGTCACCCAGGGGGGCGATCTTGGTCACCTTCACCATCGTACCGGGGGTCAGGCCCATATCCACCAGCCGCCGCTTCACAGCGCCCGACTGGTTGCCCACCGACAGGATCATACCGCTCTCGCCGGGGGAGAGCTCCTGAAGGGTGCGTGGGACGTTTTTCTTATCTTCCATATTCTCGGTCCTCTCTGCTTGCAACAAAAACATAATTGTTTCGACCATATATTTTACCCAAGGAAAGGGCACTTTTCAAGGGAAGCGGGGCATTTTCTGGCCAATCAGCGGAATAGAAAGAGAGAAAATTGTGCTCAGTTACCTACTGGAAACTAGAAGAGGAATGTGGTATAATCACTCCTAACCCGCAATTTTGCCCGCATGTCAGGATGGGCTGAGAGGAGGCGCAGACCGTGATCTTGATCTTATGTGTCGACGACCGGGGCGGACTGATGTTCAACCGCCGCCGCCAGAGCCAGGATCGTTTGGTGCGCCAGGATATGCTTCATCTGTGCGGAGCACGGCCCTTGGCTGTCAGCCCCTATACAGCCCGGCAGTTTGGGCCGGAGGACGGCGTGAAGGTGGTGGAGCAGCCGGGAGAGGAAGATATCTTCTTCCTGGAGGACCTGTCCCCCCAGCCCGTTCTGGAGCAGGCGGACAAGCTCATTTTGTACCACTGGAACCGGGCGTATCCCGGAGATGTCCGCATCGAGCTGCCTCCCAAGGGGTGGAAGCTGGCTGAGCGCACGGAATTTCCCGGCTATTCCCATGAGAAGATCACAAGAGAGGTCTATACCAGATGAAACGTCTGAATACAGCCCTGCTTTCCCTTCTTTTGCTGATGAGCGTGCTGCTCTCCGCCTGCGGAGCCCTGCCCCAAAGCGGCGGCAGCAGCGCCACGCTGGACAGCATCCCGGCCTATTCCGGCCAAGCCTATGTAGAGCTCAATGGCAACCAGCCCACCTTCACCGAAGATGAGTTGGTTACCGAAAGCTTTGAAACTTACAGTCCCCTGGACAGCCTGGGCCGCTGCGGCGTGGCCTACGCCAATGTGGGGCTGGACACCATGCCCACCGAGGAGCGGGGCAGCATTGGCCAGGTGAAGCCCTCCGGCTGGCAGACGGTGAAATACGACTGCGTGGATGGCAAGTATCTCTATAACCGCTGTCACCTCATCGGCTATCAGCTCACCGCCGAGAATGCCAATAAGGAGAACCTCATTACCGGTACCCGGTACTTAAATGTGGAGGGCATGCTTCCCTTTGAAAATCTGGTGGCTGACTACGTAAAGGAAACGGAAAACCACGTTCTCTACCGGGTTACCCCCATCTTTGAGGGGGACAATCTGGTGGCTAGCGGCGTGCAGATGGAGGCCATGTCTGTGGAGGACAAGGGCGAGGGTGTGTGCTTCAATGTCTACTGCTACAACGTCCAGCCCGGCGTGGCCATTGACTACGCCACCGGCGACAGCTGGCTGGAAGGGGATGCGCCCGCTAGCAGCGGAAGCGACAGCAGTACGGCGCCGGAGGAGACCTCCAGCGGCAGCACTTCCACGGCAGAGCAGGAACAGGAGTATGTTTTGAACATCAACTCCAAGAAGTTCCACCTGCCTGATTGCTCCGGAGTCACCAGCATGAGCCCGGAGAACCGCCAGGACTACACCGGCACCCGTCAGTCTCTCATTGACCAGGGATATTCCCCCTGCGGCACCTGCAAACCCTGACCCGCTTTCTTGAAAGAAAGCTTGGCAAAGAACTTCCGGCGAAACTCCGTTTCGCCCCTGGCCCGCCCTGAGTATGTTTAGAGCGGGGAGATTGGTGACACGCCGGAAACCTTCTAGGAAACAGAAAAAACGCGAAGTCTGAATCGTCAGACTTCGCGTTTTTTATCGTTCAAAGGTGCGGTAGAAAAGGGCGTTGCAGATGGCCGCTGCCACCGTGGAGCCGCCCTTGCGCCCCATAGCCACAATGGCAGGCACCTCCAGCTTTCGGCATAGATCCAGCATGGCCTCCTTGCTCTCCACCACGTTCACAAAGCCAACCGGGACCGCAATCACCAGGGAGGGACGGAGCTTGCCCGCCTCCATCAGCTCGCACATGCGCAGCAGCGCTGTGGGGGCGTTTCCCACGGCGAAGATGGCGTTGGGGTGCTCCTGAGCCCAGCGGTCTACCGCTGCCACCGCCCGGGTGGTACCGTGCTTCTTGGCAGCTTGAGCCACCTCTGGATCGGCCATATAGCAGAACCGTTCCACCCCAAACTGGGTGCAGGCCTTCTGGTTGATACCGGAGCGGGCCATGTTGGTGTCCGTGACGATGGGCGTACCGGAACGCAGGGCAGCTGCGCCTGCCGATGCTGCTCCGGGAGTGAATATCAGGTTTTTGGCGTAGTCAAAGTCGGCGGTGGTGTGGATGGCACGCCGTACCACGTCGGCGCAGTCGGGGTCCAGGATGATGCCCATCTCGTCCAGCTCCTGCTGGATGATGCGCATGCTCTCCCCTTCGATGCCTCCGGGGGTATGAAAGGTCAAATTCAAACCAGGGCCTCCTTTCGCCCAGTGATGATCCAAACCGGGTTTTGTCCCATCATCAGATGAAGTTCACCCGCTGCGCGGCTTCGTGCCACGGTGACCTGGCTGATCTGGGGCTCCATCCCAAGCTGGGTCATGGCAGCGACTGCCGTGCCCAGAGTTTCCACCGCAATGGCGGTGATGCAGAACCGGGCGGCAGGATTTTTCCGCAGAGCCGCTTCCAAAATTGCGGGCAGCTCCCCGCCGCTGCCGCCAATAAAGACCGCATCCGGGGCGGGCAGCTGGGCCAGAACCTCCGGGGCGCGCCCCTGGGTCAGCTCCAGGTTGTAGACTCCGAACTTTTCCCGGTTGGCCCGGATGAGGGAACAGGCCTCGCCCACGCACTCTACCGCGCACACGGTGCTGTGGGGAGCCAGCAGAGCCAACTCCACCGATACCGAACCGGTGCCTGACCCCACATCCCAGTAGGTCTCGCCGTCCCGCACTGCCAGCTTGCCGATGGCAGCGGCCCGGACTTCCTGCTTGGTCATGGGGACGTCGCCCCGCAGGAAAACTTCGTCGGGTAAGCCCTGGGAGCCGGCCGGACGGCAGCTGGTGTACCCCTCCACAAGCAGAACGGTGAGGGGAGCGAAGGCGTGTCCCGCCAGGCGGGAGACAGAGTCAGAAATGATTTGCTCCTGGGGGTAGGAGAGAGACTGTCCTACTGTGGCGGTCAGGTGGCCCAGCCCAGCCTGGGTAAGGCGTTCACACAGGGAGCCGGCTCCCTCCGCACCGCTGGTAAGGAAAAACACAGGCTTGCCGTGGGCGGCAAGAATCTCCCCCACCGGGTCGCAGTTAAGGCCGTGGGCAGACACCACCGACCACTCCTGCCAGGACCGGCCCAGCCGGGCGGCAAAGTATTGCAGGCTGGAGATGCCCGGCAGTACCTGGAAGGGAATGTGATCTGCCTCCAAAAGAGGAACCAGCGTGCGGGCGCCGGAGTAAAATCCGGTGTCCCCGCTATACAGCACGCAGGGGTTCTGCCAGGACTGCTTCTTCAAAATTTCCACAATCTCCGCCGATTTGGTGGAAAACTTTCGGGGTACCGACTGGGGCAGGGGACATTCCTCCAACAGCCGCCGGGAGCCGATCAGCCCGTCCGCCTGCTTCAAGGCGGCGGCCGCACCCGCCGTCAATGTGGAGGGATTCCCAAGTCCAACGCCCACCAGCGTCACTTCCATCCAAGCTCGCTCCTTCCAATCAATCCTGGGTCAGCCAGGACAAAATTTCTTCCAATGTGCAGCCCGTTTCCGTGGGCCGGCCAATGACCACAAGCTCCGCACCGGCCTCCCGGGCGGCAGCGGCTTTCTCTTCAAAACCGCCGGCCCGGCCTCCGTCCTTGGTTACCAGATACCGGATGTGGTACTGTTCCAGCATGGCCCGGTTCAGATCTCGGGAAAACGGCCCGTGGAGGGCAATAATATTCCGGGTGGGGATACCGGCCTGCTGACAGGCTAAAATACTCTCCACCACCGGGAGCACCCGGGGATAAAGACGCTCTCGGTCCAGATCCTGGAACGCGCCAATCCCCTTGGCGCCAATGGCCAGCAGTACATTGCCGCTGCGTTCCCTCAGCCACCGGGCAGCTTCCTCTGGGCTTTCCACCCAGTGGCCTGTCTCGTGGGAACTCTCTGCCCGGAGAAGGCGCCGCAGGGGTACTTCCGCTGCCTGGCAGGCGGTCCGGATATTCCGGGACGCCTCCACCGCGTAGGGGTGGGTGGCGTCCACACAGCGGTCAAAACTTTTTAGAAGTTCTGCCATTTCCTGTGCTGTCTTCCGGCCCACCAGAGGGGTGATGCCGGGCAGACCGGACAGCTCCTGTGCCCCCAGAGGGGTGGCCACGCTCACCGTGGCAGGCAGTCCTCGCTGGGAGAGGGCCTGGGCCAGCAACCGTCCTTCGGTGGTGCCGCCGAAAATTAGAATCTTCATTTCTTCCCCTCGTAGCCTCGGGGAGTCACCAAGTTTTCCCCAATCTGACGGGTGGAGGTGGAACCAATAAACACGGTGGTGAACATATCCACCTCAGCATCCCGAAGCTGGGCCAGGGTGAGCAGCCGCTTTTCCTGGCCGTCCCGGCCAATGTTCCGCACCCAGCCGCAGGGGGTGTCGGGGGTGCGGTGCTTCAGGAGAATGTCGCAGGCCCTGCGCAGGTGGTCCCGCCGCTTTTTGCTCATGGGGTTATAGAGGCACACGGAAAAGTCTCCCGCCCCGGCGCAGTCCAGCCGTTTTTCAATGACATCCCAGGGAGTGAGCAGGTCAGAAAGAGAGATCACCGCGAAGTCGTGCATCAGGGGAGCGCCCAGCACCGCCGCGCCGGACAGAGCTGCCGTCACCCCGGGAATCACCTCGATCTCCACCTCTGGGTACTGGACCGACAACTCCAGTACCGGACCCGCCATGCCGTACACCCCTGCGTCGCCGCTGCAGATCATAGCGGTGGTTTTCCCCTCGCTGGCCTTCTCCAGGGCCAGGCGGCAGCGCTCCAGCTCCTGGGTCATGGGGGTGGTGACCAGTTCTTTCCCGGCGGTAAAGTCCGCCGCAAGATCCATATAGGTGGTGTAGCCGCACAGCACCTCACAGTCCTCCAGCGCCTTTCTGGCCTGGGGGGTGAGGTAGTCCGTTCCGCCGGGACCAAGCCCAACCACATACAACCGTTTCATAGGTGCTCCTTCCAAGTCAAATGAAGTTCTTCCATTGCCAGGGCCACTGTGACCCCGTCTCGGGTCGTTTTCTTCCGCAGCAGGGTCCCGCCGGAGGCCAATGCCGCCCGCTCACACACGTTGTCCACTCCGGTAATCTGCTCCACAAAGGGGGAGGGGGTGAAGTCTCCGGGGACTTGCGCCAGCTCCTGGGCGGAGTAGGTGAGCAGAGGCACGTTCAGCTCTTGGGTCAGCTCCTGGAGTCCTGGCTCGTCCTTCTTCAAGTCGATGGTACATAAGGCACAGACTGCTTTTTCAGGAATACCCTCCTGGGTAAGCACTTCTTCCAGCAGAGTGCGGAGAGCCGCCGCCGGAGTTCCTCTCCGGCACCCCATGCCTACCCGCACGCCCTTGGGGCACAGCCACAGGGCGTCCTCCTCCGGGCGGTGCAGGTCCAGCACCACCTGAACGTCCTCCCGGGAGACCGGACACAGTCCATGGGGCAGCTCCCCGGCAATGGGCCAGGCGGAGAAGAATCCTACCGTCTCTCCAGCCAGCAGCCGGGAGGAGACGGACAAAATTCGCTCCGGATTGCACACCATCAGCCCCTGCCGCCGGGCCCACTGGTCCACGGCGAACACTCCGTTTACATCGGTGGCCGTGGTAATGACCGGGACAGCACCGATCAAAGTAGCAATCTCCCGGGCCAGATCGTTGGCTCCGCCCAGATGGCCGGAGAGGATGGGGATGACAAACTGTCCTCCCTCGTCCACCACGATCACCGCCGGGTCGGTGCTCTTGTGGCGCAGATGAGGGGCAATAGAACGAACCGCGATGCCCGTTGCCCCCACAAAAATGAGCCCCTCGGAGCGGGAGAAAGCCCGCTCTGCCCACGCCTCCGCCTTCAACCCATCCCGGGTATAGGCGGCCTGGTGTCCGTGGTCGGACAGAGTTTTGGCCAACTGCTCTGCCAGGGCATTGCCCCGCTGGGTAAAGGCGATCAGTTCCAGCTTCATAGCGCCGCTCCATCCAGGGAGCCGTCTCCCTGCCGGAATTCGGTGGTAAAGCCGGGGTGGTAGAGAAGGCTGCGCTGGTAGCTGTGGGACAAAAAGTCCCCCACCAGCACAAGGGCAGTTTTGGAGATCTGGTGCTCCCGTCCCGCCTGGGCCAGCGTGCCTACCGTGCACAGCACTACCTTCTCCTCCGGCCAGGTTGCCTTGTACACCAGAGCGGCGGGGGTGTCCGGGGTATAGGCCCCTTTGAGTAGCTCCGCAGACAGCCCCTCCAGCATGCCGGCGGAGAGGAAAATCACCATGGTAGCCCCATGGGTAGCCAAGGCGGCAATGGACTCCCGCTCGGGCACCGGAGTGCGTCCCGCCATGCGGGTGATGATGACGCTCTGGCTCACCCCGGGCAGGGTGTACTCGGTCCCTACCGCAGCAGCAGCCCCGCAGAAGGAGGACACACCGGGGGTCACATCCCAGGAGATGCCCAGCTCGTCCAGCTGGTCCATCTGTTCCTGGATGGCGCCGTACAGACAGGGGTCGCCGGTGTGGAGCCGGACCGTGGTCTTGCCGCTTTGCTCCATGTCTTTGATGACGGCCAGTACCTGCTCCAGGGTCATCTGGGCGCTGTTATAAATGGAGGCGCCCTCCCGGGTCATAGCCAGCAGAGCGGGATTCACCAGGCTGCCCGCGTAGATGACGCAGTCGGCCTCGCCCAGCAGCTGAGCCCCCCTCAGGGTGATAAGATCGGGCCCGCCGGGGCCGGCACCCACAAAATGGACCATGGATTTCCCTCCTTACGGTATAATGATCGTAGTAAAATACCCGCTGGATTGGGGTTTCTCCTCCAGAGAGGGGCAGATCCGCTCTCCGGGCAGGCCGCAGTTTTCCACCATGGCAGCCTGCTCCAGCAGGCCCCGCTTCTCCAGCTCGTCAAGAACCTGGGGGAAATTGCGCCCTGACTTCATCAGTACCTTGGCTCCGGGCAGGTCCAACGTCTCACCGGGACCTTCGCCGCCTCCGGGCAGGATGTGCAGGGGGCTGTTCATGGTGGTCAAGCTCCGGCCAAGCCGGGCGGCCACCGCGCAGAAGGCGGGTACCCCCGGTACCATGACACAGGGGAATTCATCCTTTAATAGATCCATCAAATAGCAGTAGGTAGAGTACACCGACACATCCCCCAGCACCGCCATGGCCACGTCCTGACCCTGCTCCAGATAAGAGCGTACCGCCTGGGCGGCCTCCACATGGGCCTGGTGCTGCTTGGCCTTGTCCCGGGACATGGTGAAGTGGAGGGGCAGGAGAGTCTTGCCCTCCAGATTAGCGGCCTGCTTGGCGATATTCAGAGCTGTCATCTCTCCGGAGGCCGTCTGAGGTGCGGCCAGCACGGGGCAGGCTTCTAATGTGCGAATGGCCTTTACCGTGAGTAGCTCCGGGTCGCCGGGGCCAACTCCCACGCCGTAAAAGGTTCCTAATTTCTGTTGTTCCATCTATCTGTTAACTCCTTCCCCTTGGGGGTCAGGCCGAGAAGGCCATATTGATTGCTGAACAGGACGGCACCCACCGTCCCTTCCGGGCCGAAGCGCCGGTCCAAGTGTCCCTGGATGGCCTCCAGCAGGGAGGACAAAACTGCTTCCCGCAGCCCTGCCTGGTCTAGAACCTCCAGACAGCCGTCGGTGGTGGGGCAGTCCATAAGAGCTCGGGCGGTATTTCGGTCCGCGCCCGCCAGAGCGGCGTGGGCACAGAATAACTCCCGGCGGCCGTCCGCCCAGCGGGAGTGAGTGTTCATGATGCCTCCGGCCAGCTTGACCAGCTTGCCGATGTGCCCCACCAGCACAACTTCCCGAAAGCCCTCCAGACGGGCCTGGTCCAGAGCCTCACCAATAAAGTTGGAGCACCGGACCACCGGGGCGACCTCGGGAATCAGGTCATGCTGGGCTAAAAAGTCCAGCCCGTAGTTTCCGGGCACCAGCACCAGGCGGCCGTCGCTATGAAGCGCCGCCTGCCGCAGCTCCAGAGCCATGGTGTCCACCAGGGCTTGGACGCTCATGGGCTCCACAATGCCGGAGGTGCCCAAAATGGAGATGCCGCCTTCGATGCCCAGATGGGGGTTAAAGGTGCGCTGAGCGGCCTCTTCCCCACCGGGAACCGAGATAGTCACCAAAAATCCATCGGTGCAGCCCAGTGCCTTCCGCTCCCGATCCACCGCCTGAGTGATCATCTGTCGGGGCACCCGGTTGATGGCCCACTCGCCCACCGGCTGGTCAAGACCTGGGCGAGTCACCCGGCCTACACCTTCTCCCCCGCGGATGGTAATGGTATCGCCATCCTGACGCACTACCCGGGCCACAATAGGCAGACCATGGGTGGCGTCGATATCGTCCCCGCCGTCCTTGATGACGGCACACTGCGCCCAGCCCTCTCCCAGCTGAGGCTTGGTGAGAGACACCTCCACCCGCCAGCCCTTGGGGGTGTCAATGGCCACTAGATCGGGCGGACGGCTGGTGAGCAGCAGCCGTACCGATCCGGCAGCGGCCAGTGCGGCGCAGGTGCCGGTGGTGTAGCCGCAGCGCAGGCGCTTGCCTCCGGCGGTGACGTAGTGCTCAAAGGCCATGGTTCTCCTCCACAAGTGTCTTGAGACGGTGGACGTACATCTCCTGCACCTGGGGCAGGCGGCCTAGCCCCTCAAAGATGGGGGTCACTTCATAGCCGCTGGCCTCCAGGCGGTTTTTCCAACTTTTCGGTTCGGGGCCGGCCATGTCCTCCACAGCGTGGGTGCCCGCCACCAGCATCAGGGGAGCCAGCAGTACCCGGCGGCAGTTTTGGCGGCTGAGCTGCTCCAGCACGTCCTCCGCCTGGGGCCAGCCCTCCACCGTTCCGATGAGGATGTCCTCCCGGCCCAGCCAGTCCAGCACGCCCTGGAGGGCGGGATAGACCAGGTTGCCCGGGTGCTCAGTCCCGTGACCCAGCAGCACCACGGCCTGTCCTTCCTGACGAGGGAAACGGTCACACAGAATTTGCGCCAGAGCCCGCACGCCCCAGGTGTCTCCCAGCAGAGGGGGCGCCATGCGAAGCTGCTGAAATTGGGGACGAATCTTCTCTACCGCCTCCAGCAGGTCGTCATACTCATAGCCGGGGAGCACATGGGTGGGCAGTACATAGACCTGCTCCACGCCGTCCTGGGCCAGCTGTTCCAGAGCGGGCACAAAGCCGGGGATGTCGATCCCGCGCCGGGCCAGAATCCGGCGGATGGTGGGGCTGGTGTAGGCCTGATAGGCGGGCAGGTGGGGGAGAGCCTGGGCAACGGTGCGCTCCACGGCACAGATGTCAGCCTGACGGGCCTGCTCCACCGCGGTGCCGAAGCTCACCGTCAGCAGCGCTTCCTTCATGGTAAAATCCTCCTTGGAATAAGCCAGCGCGCCCCTCCTCCTGAGGGGAGAAGGGGCGCAAAAGACAACACAAAAGACGGGCCGCACAGCGGTCCGTGGTCTTCCGGCTTGGGTTCCCCGGCCCGCTCCCCCTTCCCGCAAGCATTGCAGTGGCGCTGGAGCGGCCCTCCCCCTTACGGCGGCGGTCCCGCGCGGGCGTTGCACCCGCTTCCCTATTCTCCCGGCCTTTTCTTCCGGGCACCCGCTGGCGATTTTTTTCTTATTGTACCCAACCTTGGCCCCTCTGTCAACGAAAAGGCCCGGCGCAGAGTGCGCCGGGCCAAAGAACCGGATTACTTGGGCTGGGTCTCCCGCTGGAACTTCTCCAGATAGGCGTCCTGAAGGAGCTTGAGACGCTGGGGGTCCTTGCCGCCTACGGGGATGCCGTCAATGGACTCCGCCTTCATGCACAGGGCGCTGGAGCTGGTGACGATGACCTCGTCGGCGTTCATCAGCTCCACCATGGAGAAGGGCTTCTCCAAAACGGAGATGCCGTGCTCCTTGGCCAGAGCCAGCAGGTGCTTGCGGGTGATACCGGGGAGGATGAGCTCGTCGGTGGGAGCGGTCTGGAGCACCCCATCCTTCAGAATGGAGATGTTGCTGTGGGCGCACTCAGTGACCCGGCTGCCCCGGTGGAGGACGGCCTCGTCACAGCCCTGCTCCACGGCGCGCTGGTTGGCCAGCACGCTGGGAATGAGGTTCAGAGTCTTGATATTGCACAGCTTAAAGCGGATGTCCTCCATGGAGATGAGCTTATAGGGCTTGTCCATGGACTTCATGGTGTGGGGCTTCACATAGATGAGCAGAGTGGGCTCCGTATTGGCGGGGAAGGGGTGGTTGCGCATGGCAACACCACGGGAGATCTGCCAGTACAGGAAGTGGATGGGGGAATCCTCCGCGGCGTCGATGACCTTCTGCAGCTCGGCCTTGACCTGGTCGCGCTCCATGGTGAAGGGGATCTCCAGCAGGCGCAGGCTGTTGTACATCCGATCCAGGTGATCGTCCAGGGCGAAGGGAACACGGTTTGCCACGCAGGTGGCCTCGTAGATACCGTCGCCGAAGTAGAGGGCGCGGTCCCCCATGGGGACGGTCATCTCCTCCAGAGGACCCATGGTTCCATTATAATATCCTACATTTTTCCACATGGTTTCTCGATCCTTTCCAATGTGTCCTGATATGTACCCGGAGCAGAGTGTTCCAGGGGCTATCGCAGGCCAGTTCCTTCTGCCCATAGCATAGCAGACCTGGCGGGCAAAGTAAAGCGTTATTCCCGGTGGTCCTCGGGGACGGCACCGGCTTTGTAGGCGCTGAGCAGATCACGCAGGGCGTCGGCCTGAGCTTGGAGTTTGGCGCCGATGTCAGTCTGGGCGATCTTGATGCGGGTGTCCATGCGCTCAAAGACCCGGGAGCTGTTGGCGATGTCCATGTTTTTCTCAATGGCGGTTTTCCGGCCGCAGAAGGGCTCATGGGAGACGATGCGCAGCACCCAGGAGTTGTAGATGAGGGTGTAGCCGGCGATGCCGGTGGTGGGCTGGTAGGCTTTGCAGAAGCCGCCGTCGATGACGATGAGCTTGCCGCCGCCCTTGATGGGACTCTCGCCCTTCTTGGACTTGACGGGAATGTGGCCGTTGATGATGTGGCAGTGGGGGCCTTCCAGGCCAAATTCCTTGAGGAGCATATCGCACACGGCGGGGTCCTGGTAATAGGTGTAGTAGGGGTTCTTGGGCTCGGTCCAGGCGCTCTCGTCCTTGATGAGCCGGCGCTCGAAGGTGGTCATCCGGTCCCGGCCGAAGATGGGGCTGTTGCGTCCGGCCCAGAGGAACCAGAGGAAGTCCATGCCCAGCTGCCGCTCCGGGGTGCCCAGCTTGTGGTAGTAAGCCTGGCGGGCAGCGGTATCGGCGTAGTCCAGGAACTCCTGACCCTTCCGCTCTTTGCCGCCGATCTGGAAGGAGAGCAGCTCTCCGTCTGCCGTCATGGGGATACAGCCGTGGAAGAGCAGGTTGCCGTTGAATACCTTGTAGAGGCTGCCCTTGGAGTAGAGAAAGCGGATGTGCTTTTGCAGCTTCTCACTGCGCAGGAAGGAGGCGGTGAGCTGGTTGATGACCGTGTCCTCTTCGGGGGTGAGGGTGTAGGGGTCCTTGGGGTCTACGGTGGGGAAGTCCACATCCTCCAGGGGATAGGTGGTGTCTCCAATGGTGATGCACTTGTTGGCGTAGTCGATCTTGTCCAGCAGCAGCCGGTCGCTCATGCCATACTCGGGATGGCGCAGAAGCTTCTGGCCCTCCAGCTTGAAGAGGATGATGGTGATCGCCTTGTGCATCCGGGCGGAGAGGAGCTTGTCCTTCTCGCTGTACTGGTCGGCGTCGGGGCCGGTGAGCTTGACGGCAAAGCGGTGGATGTCGCAGTCCTTATATACCTCGTTGGCAAAGACGGACAGGGGGCGCAGGGAGATGCCGTAGCCCGTCTCGATCACTTCCAGGTTGTTGTAGTGGATGGAGTTGGCCAGCACGGTGGCCACCAGGGTGCGGGAGCCGGAGGCGGCGCCCATCCAGAGAATGTCGTGGTTGCCCCACTGGATGTCCACGCTGTGGTAGTCCAGCAGAGAGTCCATGATAATGTCCGCCCGGGGACCGCGGTCGAAGATATCGCCTACAATGTGCATATGGTCCACGGCCATGCGCTTGATGACGGCGGAGACCGCCTCGATAAAGCCGTCGGCCTGCTCCAGGTCGATGATGGTGGAGATGATGTTTTCAAAGTAGTCCCGCTTGTCGGCCTCGGCGTAGTTGGTGTGGATGAGTTCGTCAATGATGTAGGCGTAATCCTTGGGCAGGGCTTTGCGCACCTTGGAGCGAGTATACTTGGAGGTGACAAAGCGGCACACCTCGATGAGGCGGTGTAGGGTAATGCGGTACCACTCATCCATGTCCTTCATCTGGCGGTGGAGCTGTTCCAGCTTCTCCTCCGGATAGTAGATGAGGGTGGCCAGCTCGTCCCGCTCTCCCTTGGAGATGGTGGAGGCAAACAGGTCGTCTACCTTCTCCCGGATGACGCCGGAACAGGAGTTGAGAATATGTAAAAAGGCCTCGTGCTCTCCGTGGACGTCGGAGATGAAGTGCTCGGTGCCTTTCGGCAGGTTCAAAATGGCCTGAAGGTTAATAATCTCGCTGCTGGCGGCCTGTACGGTGGGGTACTGCTGAGCCAACAATTTCAGATAACGTAGTTCTTCCTGAGAAAATGACTTTTTCCGCTTCATTTCAAAACCTCCTTCAAGTGCGAGAATTAGACGCGAACACATTATTTCACATTTAGCCGCTGCTTGCAAGTACGTTGATGCTCTTTAACAAAAAATTAAATAGAATAAAGAGGTGTTAAGAGAAAAGATATGCACTATCTTTTCACTTTGGGAATTTTGTGCTATAATGAACCATCTTAAAAAGGAGTGAGTTCCCTTGGCGCAGACCCGTGACGAAGAACGCCTGGCCAATGCCCCCATCGGCCCGTTGATGCTGAAATTGGCGGTACCGGCGGTAGCGGCTCAGGTCATCAATATGCTTTATAATATTGTGGACCGAATCTACATCGGTCACATCCCGGAGGTGGGAGACATCGCGCTCACCGGCGTGGGCGTCACCTTCCCCATTATTATGCTGGTATCTGCCTTTGCTGCCTTTGCTGGCCAGGGCGGCGCGCCCTTGGCCTCGATCCAGCTGGGTGCGGGCAACCGGGAGAAGGCGGAAAAAATTCTGGGCAACTCTCTGACTTTGCTGCTGATTGCCGCGGTAGCTCTTACGGTGGGATTCAGCATCTTCAAAGAACCCATTCTCTATGCCTTTGGCGCCTCGGAAAATACCATCGGCTATGCTATGGATTACATCGGCATCTACCTCATCGGTACCATCTTTGTCCAGCTGGCTCTGGGACTGAATACCTTCATCAGTGCCCAGGGTAAGGCCCTGGTGGCTATGCTCAGCGTGCTCATCGGCGCGGTCTTGAATATTTGCCTGGACCCGGTATTTATCTTTGGCCTGCATATGGGAGTGAAGGGTGCAGCTCTTGCCACTATTCTCTCTCAGGCGGTAAGCGCAGCCTGGGTGGTAGGCTTCCTGTGCAGCCGCCGCAGCGGCCTGCGGATCCGGAAGAAAAATATGCGCCTGGAGCCCAAGGTGGTAGGCCAGGTGGCCGGTTTGGGCGTGGCTCCCTTTATTATGCAGTCTACGGAGAGCCTGGTGACCGTGGTTCTGAACACCGGTATGCAGACCTACGGCGGTGACCTGTATGTAGGTACCATTACCATCATGCAGTCCATCATGCAGATGATCGTTCTGCCCACTCAGGGTATCACCCAGGGTACCCAGCCCATCATGAGCTACAACTACGGAGCGGGGAACTATCTGCGGGTGCGCCAGACCTTCAAGCGGCTGCTCACCGTTACCTTGACTGTGACCTGCGTTTCCTTTGTGGTGGTGGCTCTGTTCCCGGGGATGCTGGCCCGGATCTTTACCCCTCAGCAGGAACTCATTGACCTGGTAAGCCGGGTTATGCCAATCTTCTTTGGCGGTATCTGGGCCTTTGGCGCTCAGCTGGCCTGCCAGACTACCTTTATGGCTCTGGGCCAGGCCCGTACCAGTCTGTTCCTGGCCCTGCTGCGTAAAGTGATCCTGCTGGTTCCCCTGGCTATTATTCTGCCCCGGGTGACAGGCAGCGTCATGGGAATCTACGCCGCGGAGCCCATTGCGGATGCTCTGGCCAGTGCGACGACCCTGACCCTGTTTTTGAGCCGGCGCAAAAAGCTGCTCCCCACCGCAAAAGACCAATAAAAAATGGGACCGCCTCGGCGGTCCCATTTTTTAGTTTTCTCCGTCCAGAGTCTGAATGAGCAGATTGCGCAGGGAAATGGCGCTCTGGCGGTTCATCACCATAGAGGCCACCTGCTCGGTGTTGGGGGTGGCGATGTTCTCCAGTCCGTTGGTGGTAACTGTCACTGTATTTTCCATATATTTATAGGAGGCGTCCAGGGTGATCTCCAAAATCTCACCCTGCTTGTCGCTGACCTTGCGCAGGCCGAAGGTGTTGACATATTCCGGTTTCATCCACAGGACTCCTTTCAGGTAAAGGTAGCGGTGTAGGACAGCTCTTCCCAGGCGCCGGGCTGCAGGCTGCGGATACCTGCCTTGTCTTTCAGCTCACGGCCCACAAAGGTGGCATCGGGGAGGGTGGACCAGGGCTCAATGCACACGTAGTTGGTGTCAAAGGGCTTGGCCTGGGTCCAGATTCCCAGATAGGGAAAATCGGCGAAGTCCGCAGTGACCCGTGGACGGTCCTGCCCGTCCACCAGGACGGCTCTGGCCTGAGGAGGCTGATCCAGAATCACGGTATCCAGATGATACGTGGTGGGGTCAAGAGCGATGCGTCCGTTTTCCAGAGAAATGGCGCCATTTTTAGGCGTGACCAGGGACTGCTCATTGAGTCCATAGGGCTCGATGGCATCCTCCAGACCGGGCAGGCGGATGGCATACTGTCCCATGGTCTCCCCCTCCTCCAGGGGAGCGCGGAAGCCGTCGTGGACGCCCAGTTCGTAGTACATCACCTGCTCCGAGCGGTTTTCCACCCGGTGGCATTTGATCAAACGGTTCTCCTCCAGGGTATAAGTGACCGTGAGCGTGAAGGAGAAGGGATACATGCGCCGGGTCTCCTCGTTGTCGGTCAAGCGGAAGGAGGCCTTGGTGTCTGTGTGTTCCACGACCTCAAACACGCAGTCCCGGGCAAAGCCGTGCTTGTTCATGTGATAGGGAACGCCGTCCAGCAGGTAGGTGTTGTCTTTCAGACCGCACAGCACGGGAAAGAGGATGGGAGCGCGCCGAGCCCAGATGTCTGCGTCTCCCTGCCACAGGTACTCCGTGCCGTGGTGGTTGCGTACCGAGGCAAGCTGAGCGCCCAGGTCCTCGATGTCTACGGTGAGACATTCATTTTGAATGGTGACGATCATAGAGAAGGTCCTCCTTTGATATAGGTTCCGTTGAGAACAGCTTGCGTCAGCTCCTCCCCACGGTAGCATAGCTTCAAAGAGAAGAAGGGGGTGTCCTCTTGGGCGATGAGATCCAGAAAGATGGCGTCTCCCTCCCAGTGGGGCAGCTCCAACAGTTTTTTGCGGGGAATCCACTCCAGCACGCCCTCGTCGCACTCCTTCAGCGTTCCGTTGAAGCCGTCGGCAGTAAACAGGTGCATGTACTCGGTGGGCCAGCGGTCAGAGACAAAGGTGACGATCCCACGGTAGCGGTAGGAGGTGAGGGTCAGACCGGTCTCCTCCTTTGCCTCCCGCAGCACGCAGTCCTCGGGGCTCTCCTTGTCCTCGAACTTTCCCCCAATGCCGATCCACTTGTCGTGGTTGAGATCGTTTTCCTTCTTCACCCGGTGGAGCATGAGGTAGTCCTCACCCCGGGATATGTAGCATAAAGTGGTGTTGATCATTGCGCGGCCTCCACGTAGCCCAGTTTGGCGGCCACTGCGTCATACCGGGGGGTGGGCACACCGTACTGACGGCCCAGGCGCACCACCTGGAAAATGAGACCGTCCACCTCAGAGGGCTTTCCGGCATCCAGGTCCCGCTTGAGGGAGGTGGAGGCGTCGGGGGCCAGGGCGTCCTGAATGGCCAGGTTGCGCTCTGCCAAGTCGTCTCCCAGAGGAAAACCCATGGCGGCGGCCAGAGCGCCGATCTCATTGACAAAGGCCGCAAAATCGTCCCGGATGGGGCCGGGGTGCTGCATAGCGCCCACCTTTACATCGTGGAAGATCCCGCAGGCGGCCATGGGGGAAACCACCGAGAACTTCATCCAGGCATCCCGCTGGATGTTGTCCGAGAGAATGGCCTCCACGCCGCACTCGTTGAGGTCCTGCGCCACCTGCTCCAGCTCCGGGCGGTACTCCTCAGGAGTGCGGGGGCCAAAGACCACACGGAAGATGTCTCCGCTCATGTGCACCACTCCGGGAGCCTTAATCTCGGCGGCAATGTATACGCATCCGTCGGTGACCAGAGACTGGGGCAGGCGGGGCTGCATGGCGCCGCCAGTCCCTACCACATTCAAAATGGGGATCACGATGGTCTCCGGGCGGCACAGCCGCTCCAGGGTGGGGAAGATGCCCTCCAGAGAGTAGCCCTTGACACAGACAAAAATAACGTCGGGCTGCTGGTCATAATGCTCCTGTTCAAATGCGGGAATGGGGACGGCAAAGGTGCCGTGGCCGGTCTCCAGCACCAGGCCGTTTTCTTCAATGGCATCCCGGTGGGCGCCTCGGGCAATGAGGGAGACATCCTTTCCGCTCATGGCTAAGAAGGCGGCCAGACAGCCTCCTGTGCCGCCGGCGCCATATACAAGGTACTTCATAAAAGCCTCCAAGCAGTGTATAATTTATTTCCAGTATACCACGCTGAGGCGGCCAGGCGCAACACAGCCCGCCCGGGAAAAAAAGAATTGACAAACGGCAGGAATGGAGGTAAGATGAAAATCACTTACACAAATTAAAGTGTTGAAGAACTTAAAATGGCAATGACCGGGTAGTAGGCGAGTCCAAAACGCGCAGAGAGGGAGCGGCTGGTGTAAGCTCTCGGGGAGGACTCAGGACCGAAGCTCGCCCGCGAGCTATCTCGCTGAACGGCTTTTTGGCTGAGTAGGCGGGGTCGGATGCCCACCGTTATCGGGGTTTTGAGTGCGCGTCGCACACAGCAGCGGCGCGAAGTTAGGTGGTACCACGGAGTTTAGCGGCTTCGTCCTATCGTTTTGATAGGATGTGGCCGCTTTTGCTTTTTGGAAAGGAATGCGGAGGTGACGGTGAAATGAATGGAGCGCAGGCACTGATTGAAAGTTTGCTGCGAGAGGGCGTAACCCATATGTTTGGCTACGCCGGAGCAACGATCTGTCCGGCGGTAGACGCCCTGAAGGAACACCCGGAGATTGAATATACTCTGGTACGGACCGAGCAGAACGCGGGCCATATGGCTTCCGGCTATGCACGCATCAGCGGCAAGGTGGGCGTGTGCATGGTAACCAGCGGCCCGGGAGCGACCAACCTCATTACCGGTATCGCCACCGCCTATATGGACTCCATCCCCATGGTGGCCATCACCGGCCAGGTGCCCAGCCATCTGCTGGGCCGGGATATCTTCCAGGAAGTGGACATCACCGGCGCGGTGGCGCCCTTCTCCAAGCACAGCTACCTGGTCAAAAACGCCAACGACATCCCCCGGGTAATTAAGGAGGCCTTCCACATTGCCTCCACCGGCCGTCCCGGTCCGGTTCTCATTGATATTCCCATTGACGTGCAGGAGCAGCACCTGAGAAGCTTCCATTATCCGGAGCAGGTGGATATCCGGGGTTATAAGCCCAGCGTCAAGGGCAACGATCTGCAGATCAAGCGTGTGGTAGAGGCCATTGCCCGTTCCCGTCAGCCCCTCATCTGCGCCGGCGGCGGTGTTTGGCTGGCCGACGCCCGTGCCGAACTGCTGGAGCTGGCTGAGAGCTGTGCCATCCCCGTGGTCAAGACCATGATGGGTATTGGCCTTATCCCCACCGACCACCCCTTGAATATGGGTATGATCGGCGCTCACGGAAACCACTGTGCCAACCAGGCTCTGGCCAGGGCGGACCTGCTGATTATGGTAGGCACCCGCGCCGCCGACCGGGCGGTCGTGGATCCCCGGGAGATCCAGCGGCGTATGGCAACCATCCACATCGACGTAGACCCGGCAGAGATCGGCAAAAACATGCAGGCCGCAGTTCCTCTGGTGGGCGACGTGAAGGTGATTTTGCAGCAGATTCTGGAGCGGGGCGCTCCGGTAACCGACTCGTCCGCCTGGCTGGAGCAGCTGAAGGACTACCGCAAGGCGGAGCTTCAGCGCACCTTCCCCCAGCGGGAGGGCTATGTCTTCCCCGGTACGGTCATGCGCAAGCTGGGCCGAAAGCTGGATGAAGATGCGGTGGTCTGCGTAGACGTGGGTCAGAACCAGATTTTTGCCTGCAAGTACCTGCCTCAGAAGCAGGGGCGGCTGCTGACCAGCGGCGGCCTGGGCACCATGGGCTACGCCCTGCCCGCCGCCATTGGAGCTAAAGTGGCGGCGCCGGAGAAGCAGACGGTCGTTGTGTGCGGCGACGGCTCCTTCCAGATGGCTATGAATGAGCTCTCCGCCATCCGCTGTGCCGATATGGATGTAAAGATCGTCCTGCTGCGCAACCATATGCTGGGTTTGGTCCATCAGATCCAGTGCAGCGCCCCCTACCATGGTCCCTTCGGAGTGGCTCTGGATGGCTCTCCGGATTTTGAGACCATCGCTGCCGCCTACGGGATCCCCAGTCTCCTTGCCAGCGACGAGGAGAAGCTGGACGAGGTCTTGGATCAGTTCCTGAACACCAAGGGGTGCTGCCTGCTGATCTGTGAGGTCCACCCCGACGTGGGCACCAACGACTGAGAAAGGGGGAGAAGTGATGAAACAGACGATTTCCGTTCTGGTAGAAAACCGGGCAGGTGTGCTGAACCGAATTACCGGACTTTTCTCCCGCCGGGCGTTCAATATCGACTCCCTGGCTGTGGGTGTCACCGATGACCCCACCATCTCCCGCATTACCATTATTGTGGACAGCGGAAACAACGTGGTGGAGCAGGTGGAAAAGCAGCTCAACAAGCTCATTGAGGTTATCAAGGTCCGGACTCTGGAGGAGAACAACCTTATTGGCCGGGAACTGATGATTTTAAAGGTAAATGCCAACAACAAGACCCGCCAGGACATTATGACTATCTGCGAGATCATGGGGGCTAAGGTGGCGGATATTTCTCCCACCTCCCTGACCATGGAGCTGTCCGACACTCCCGACCGTCTGGATACCTTCCAGTCCATGATGCGCCCCTTCTCCATCCTGGAGGTGGCCCGCACCGGTGTGATTGCAGTACAAAAAGGTGGAGGAAAAATTTAAGTTCCTTTTCTCGTGAGAAAAGGAACCAAAAGAGCTTTGTGTAAAACCTTGTTTTGCCTCTTCCGCTTTGAAGAAGAAAAACACGTTCCTGTATATTAGGAGTTGAATCTATGAAAATCAGAGCCACTCAGGCCATCATGGAGTGCCTGCTGGAGCAGGAGGTGGACACCGTCTTCGGCTATCCCGGCGGAACCATCCTGAATCTCTATGATGAACTGTATAATTATCAAGATAAAATACGTCATGTATTGACTGCTCACGAGCAGGGAGCTTCCCATGCTGCCGACGGCTACGCCCGCTCCACCGGAAAGGTGGGAGTGTGCTTTGCCACCAGTGGCCCCGGAGCCACCAATCTGACTACCGGCATCGCTACCGCCTACATGGACTCCTCCCCTGTGGTGTTCATCACTTGCAACGTCAGTGAGAACCTGCTGGGCAAGGACTCCTTCCAGGAGGTAGACATCACCGGTATTGCTATGCCCATTACCAAGGCCACCTATCTGGTCCGGGATCCCCAGACCATCCCCGACGTGATGCGTCAGGCGTTTGCCGTGGCGGCCACCGGCCGGCCCGGCCCGGTGCTCATCGACTTTTTGAAGAATGTCACCTTCCTCAACGCCATGATCGACTATGAGTTCATCCCCTGGACCAAGAACCGCTCCACCAACAGCATCCGGGAACTGGCGGTGAACCACGGTCTGAAGGCGCCTGAGCCCGACCTGGGAGATATCGACAAGCTGGTGGATATGATCGCCCAGGCGGAGCGTCCGCTGATCATCTGCGGCGGCGGCGTGGTTCGAGGCCGGGCGGACAAACAGTTCCGGGAATTTGCCGAGAAGCTGGACGCGCCGGTGGCCATCACGGTCATGGGCGGCGGCGGCTTCCCCGGTGCTCATCCCCTCACCACCGGTATGATCGGCATGCACGGCTCTCAGGCCAGCAACGTGGCCTGCAATGAGTGCGACTTGCTCGTCGCGGTGGGTTGCCGGTTCTCTGATCGAGTGGCTCTCCAGCCGGAGAGCTTCGCCAGCCAGGCCAAGATCGTACATATTGATATTGACCGCTCTGAGATCGATAAAAACGTGCTTACCGACCACCACATCGTGGGTTCCGCCAAGCGGGTGCTGGAGCTGCTCAATGAGCGTCTGCCCCAGTACAGCCATCCGGAGTGGAAGGCGCATATTCTCCCACTGCGGGAGAAGCAGCCGGTGGAAGACGGCGATAAGCTTACCCCCGGTCAGATCCTGGACGCCATCCAGAAGGCGGTGCCCCACGATACCATCGTGGCCACCGACGTGGGCCAGCATCAGATGTGGTCCATCCAGCACTTCCACTTTGAGTATCCCGGCCAGCTGCTGACTTCCGGCGGATTTGGCACCATGGGCTTTGGCCTGGGAGCAGCGATTGGCGCCAAGATGGGCAACCTCGACAAGGTAGTGGTTCACACCACTGGCGACGGCTGCTTCCGTATGAACTGCCATGAGCTGGCCACCGTGCAGCACTATAATCTGCCCATTATCACCGTTGTCTTCAATAACGGAACTCTGGGTATGGTTCGTCAGTGGCAGCACCTCATTTATAACGAGCATTATTCCCAGACCACCCTGGACCGGGGCCCCGACTTTGTCAAGCTGGCCGAGGCCTATGGCTTGAAGGGCAAGCGGGTTACAAACCGTGCCGAGATGGAGGCCGCTCTTCAGGAGGCCCTCTCCTGCGGCTGCGGCTATGTGATCGACTGCCAGATCGATATGGACGAGATGGTTCGGCCTATGGTGGCCGGCGGTGCCCACATCACCGACTTTTTGCTTAAGTAAGGAGGCGGGGACATGAAAAAGACTTTTGATACCGAAAAGAAGCTCTATACCCTGTCCCTGCTGGTCCAGGATATTCCCGGTGTGCTGAGCCAGGTGGCCCGGCTGTTCTCCCGCAAGGGTTATAACATCGAGTCCATCGTCTCCGGCGAGACCAGCCAGCCCGGGGTGACCCGTATTACCATCGTCATCCTGGGGGATGAGCTGATGGTCAATCAGATTGCCGCCCAGTGCCGCAAGCTGATTCCCGTCATGGTGGTAAAGATCCTGGACGAGGAGACCTCCATCCAGCGGGAATTCGCCATGATCAAGGTCAAGGCGGTAGACCGCAACGCCCGGGACGAGGTGATCCAGATGGCCAACATCTTCCGCGCCAACATCATTGATGTCAGCCGGGAAACCCTCACTGTGGCTATCTTTGGAGATAAGAACAAGACCAGCGCCCTCATTGACCTGCTGGATGACTTCGGCATCCTGGAGATGGCGAAGACGGGCACCCTGGCCATTGAGCGGGGCCGCAGCTCTATCTATGATGACAACAAGCTGCGGGAAGAGTATAACTACGGCAAAAACGTACTGTAACGTCAATTCCACAGGCCGGACGGTCTGTTTGAAATTGGAATATATTTTATTTATAAAAAGGAGTGTACGATCATGGCTAAGATGTATTATGCCAAGGACTGTGACATCAACTATCTCAACGGGAAGAAGATCGCTATTATCGGCTACGGTTCCCAGGGTCACGCTCATGCCCTGAACCTGAAGGATTCCGGCTGCGATGTATGTGTGGGTCTGCGTGAGGGCTCCAAGAACTGGAAGAACGCCGAGGAGGCCGGCCTGAAGGTTATGTCCATTTCTGAGGCTGCCAAGTGGGGCGACATCGTGATGATGCTCATCAACGACGAGGTCCAGGCTGACGTGTACAAGCGTGACATCGCCCCCAACCTGGAGGAGGGCAACGCTCTGGCTTTTGCCCACGGCTTCAACATCCGCTATCAGCAGATCGTGCCTCCCAAGGGCGTGGACGTGTTCATGGCTGCCCCCAAGGGCCCCGGCCACACCGTCCGTTCCACCTATGTCAACGGCAAGGGCGTGCCCTGCCTGGTGGCCGTGGAGCAGAACGCCACTGGTGATGCCATGAAGATTGCTCTGGCCTACATCGCCGGCATCGGCGGCGCCCGTGCCGGTATCATGGAGACCACCATGGATATCGAAACCGAAACCGACCTGTTCGGCGAGCAGGCCGTGCTGTGCGGCGGCGTGACGGCGCTCATCAACGCCGGCTTCGAGACGCTGGTGGAGGCGGGCTATCCGCCCGAGATGGCCTACTTCGAGTGCTTCCACGAGATGAAGCTCATCGTGGACCTCATGTACGAGGGCGGCATGTCGAACATGCGCTACTCCATCTCGAACACGGCCGAGTACGGCGACTACTACGCCGGCCCGCAGGTGATCACCGACGAGACGAAGGCCGCGATGAAGACCGTGCTGGCGCGCATCCAGGACGGCAGCTTCGCCCACGAGTTCATGGAGGACTCGAAGAACGGCCAGAAGTGGCTCAAAGAGCAGCGCATGGAGCACGGCAACGCCCAGATCGAGGAAGTGGGCGCCAACATCCGCTCGATGTTCAGCTTCGTGAGGAGGTAGGACTGCGGTCCGTCGCCCGCGCAGACGGAGAAGCGCGGGCAGACGGGTTCGATTCGCCGGAGACGGCTTCGCACAAAGAAGGGGCCCGACGTCGGGCCCCTTCTTTCACGTGCGGGAACGAAGCTGCGGGCCGCTACAGGTGGTTCTCCTTCTTGATGTTGTAGGCCAAAAGCACGCAGGCGAGGGGCAGGACGAGGCCGAAGAGGGCGCTGGCGATGTCGCCGCCGTCCGCGCTGCCGCCGAAGAAGGTGCCGAGCGCGCTCAGCACGGCGAACGCGAGCCCGATGATGGCCAGCACGTAGAACGCGCCGATCTTGCGCGGGTCGTTGGCGCCGCGCAGGCCGAAGATGCCGATGGCCAGGTTGATGGCGCCTCCGAGGAGGATGACGAAGCCGGCGACGGCAGCCACGCCTCCGACGAGGGCGGCGCTTCCGGCGTCGCCGCTGCCCGCGCCCAGGATGCCGAGGGCTCCGCCGGTGACGATGCCGCCGATGCCGAGGAGCAGCGTGAGCGCCGCGAACACGATCATGATGATGGAGATGACCTTGAGGGCTTTCTGCGAGGTGGTCTTCTGCATGGCGTTCCCTTCTCTTTTCGGTACGTCGGAATAGGATACCCGACGGGAGGTGCGAGAACGTCTACAATACCGCACCAAAGCAGCCGCGCGGTCGCTTTTCGCCGTGCTTGCCGAGTCGGACGCGCGTTTTCGCAATTCATCGGGAATTTCGCAGCCCGTGCATCTATCCATGGGGTTTTTCCGTATCATAAGGACGTTTGCTCGATCGGCGTGAACGCGTGCGGCCGGCGCCGGGCGGGACTGTTTCCCTGACATCCATAAGGCAAGAGGTGGTTTTCGTTATGACGAAGAAGGTGCTGGTTACCGAGAGGCTGGCCGAGGCGGGTCTCGCAGTGCTCCGCGACAAGGGGTGCGAGGTCGACGTCAAGCTGAAGATGACGCCCGAGGAGCTGATCGAGACCGTTCCCGGCTACGATGCGCTCATCGTGCGCTCGGCCACGAAGGTCACGGCCGAGGTCGTCGAAGCTGCCGATCGCCTGCGCATCATCGGGCGCGCCGGCGTGGGCGTGGACAACGTGGACGTCGAAGCGGCCACCGAGCACGGCATCATCGTGTGCAACGCGCCCACGTCCAACATCGTGTCCGCCGCCGAGCACGCCATCGGCCTCATGCTTGCCTGCGCGCGCAAGGTTCCGCAGGCGAACGCGTCCATGCACGAGGGCGTCTGGGAGCGCGGGAAGTACACCGGCGTGGAGCTGTACGAGAAGACGCTCGCCATCTTCGGCCTCGGCCGCATCGGCGGCCTCGTGGCCGAGCGGGCACGCGCCTTC
>OFMK01000369.1_pt1 | contig 49499 bp, 52 predicted proteins | sample 1541781 | NCBI WGS metagenome assembly OFMK01 (sample SAMN04209250, study PRJEB22552) | human gut metagenome | biome: gut; material: feces | host: Homo sapiens | place: USA: Oklahoma
TGGGCATGTTCGGGACTTACACCCGTTAGAGTTTGCCCATGCTGGGCAAACAAAAACAGGACCGATCTTTTGGATCGATCCTGTTTTCAGGCAGCAAACTGCTGTCTTTTCAGATTTTACTATTTTAAATTATGCTTCTTTTGCATCCGCATATTCATTTAATTTTGCCAGCAGCTCGGATATTTCCATTCCATGAACCATTGCCGCTTCCTCTAAAGTCTCTCCCTGTGCGGAAGGACATCCTACGCATCCCATACCGGACGCCATTAAAATTGCCGCATAATTTGAATCAAGCGCAATTAAATCTCCGATTACCATATCTTTTGAAATCTTAGCCATTTCGTTTCTTCCTCCATAATTCTTAATTCTCCAAAAAAATGTATTTTTATTCTTTTGGGCTGACGTTTATAGTATAATACATTATTGTTAAAAGTACAACAAAATTACTTGATATTCCTCTATAAGTATATTAAAATAGAGTTGGTCAAGCGGTTTTCGCTTTTCTAATGATTATACTATTTATATAAGGAGGATATAACTATGGCATATGTAATTTCAGACGCTTGTATCTCTTGTGGTGCTTGCGAAGGAACTTGCCCAGCAGGAGCTATCAGCGAAGGAGATGGACAGTACGTAATCGATGCAGATACATGCATGGATTGTGGTGCCTGCGCAGATGGATGCCCGGCAGGAGCTATCAGCCAGGAATAATTTCCACAGTACGTATATTGTTCAGACGCAAAAAGAGATGCTTTTCGCATCTCTTTTTTTGCTGTTTTATGGTCTTTCTTTCCTGCAACCTCAGCGATCCATTTACATCTGCTGTTTTCGTCTCTCCTCCATAAATTCTTTTAATTCCTTCTGTGTCGGAAGAGACGGCATCGCTCCTGCTTTTGTGATCGTAAGAGCCGCCGCATGATTTGCTATGGTCAGTGCTTTGCCCTGTCCGTCTCCCAAACAAATTCTGGTGCAAAACGCTCCCACAAAAGAATCTCCTGCCGCCATGGGATCTACCACCTCTTCAATCTCCACTGCTTTTTTATAATAAAAACGCTCCGGTGTATTTAAAATCACTCCGGATTCTCCCAGGGTCACTAAAACATTGGGAACTCCGCTGCTGCGAATCACCGCAGAAACAACTCTGGCTTCTTCTAGATTAAACCTTCCCCGATCTCGATGAACCTGAACACCAGTCATGGCTTTGGCGTCATATTCATTCAAAACCACATAGGTCAAGTGCCGGATAAATTCCCTTGGCAACTGTATCGCCGGTGAAGCATTTAACATCACAGGAACTTTTTTGCGATACGCGTACTCTGCAATGACCTCATTGATTGTAATAGGAATCTCATTTTGAAGAAGTACCAAATCATATTTTCCGATCTCATGCTCTAAAGAAGCGATCTCATCCGGCATAATTTTCATATTTGCGCCGGGTATCACAACCGAGCGTTTTTTAGGTTTCTCTCCCGGAATTACCTGCAGTACTACCACAGAGCATCCGGTAGCAGAGTCCTCATCATATAGAATTCTTCCAGTACGAATTCCTGCCTTTTTGCAAATTTCTAAAAGTTCATCTCCATTGGCATCCCGTCCAATTTTTCCTACAAAGGTTACATCTGCTCCCAGTCTTGCCATTTGAACAGCCTGGTTGGCGCCTCTTCCGCCTGGTGATTTATGAAATGATGTTCCAAGGACCGAATGCCCTTCCTCCGGAACCTCACAAGTTACAGCAATCTGGTTCATTACCAGACTCCCTACAACTAAAATTTTCGGTCTTTTTTTCATAATGAATTCCTCACTCTTTTCATTTTTTGAGTCTATAAATTCATTATAATCACGTTCTGGCACAAATACAATCTCTACTTATTTTTCTTTTCGCTTCCTCCGAAAGAACCCTTTTTTCTCGCGGGAAGCCGCGATCTCCTCTCTTGTTTTTTGCTGCATCCGAATCATTTCATCCAGCTTCTGGTAATATGTTTCCTGCTTTTCATCCCTCGTTCGCAGTTGATAATCCATTTCTTTTGAAACTTGTACCGAAACCTGATTTCCGATTTCCTTCCCCAAATATTCTTTTTGCTCTCTGATGGCCTGTCCCATGATTTTCACCATAACATTTTGAAACTGCGCCATCTTATCCGAAGAGCCCACTTGATTTTCTCCCGGAAACGGAATAATATTTCCCGTAAGTTTCCGTTTAATCTGCTCTGTGTCAAGCCCCTCATTTTTCATATCGCGGATTTCCCCAAACGTATGGATCTCCTCGTCCCCATAACAACGATATCCTTTCTCATTGCGGGGAATTGCAATGCCGAATTCATCTTCCCAAGTTCTCAAATTATACGTTTCCAGCCCCAGCTCTCTGGCAGCTTCTGATATCATACGTCTTCTTTCCTTCATAAGTCCCTTCCTTTCTTCCTTCTCATTATAAAGGGAGTCAAGTTTCGGGCACAAGAAAAACCGCCCTCTAAAAGATGACGGTTTCAGTCAAAATTCTCCTTTTCTCTCCTCCACTGCTTCAAGATTCCATCGGTTGTTCCGATTCTGAGTCCTGAAGCTCATCTGCCAGTTCTCTGATTCTTCTGGCAAGAGTCGTATAGCGCCTCTGCTCATTGACATTTTGAATCATAGAACACAGAGTCCCCTGATCACCTACAATGGTCAGACAATTCTTTGCCCTCGTTACTCCGGTATACAAAAGATTTCTGTGAAACAAAACCTTTGGTCCTGCCAGCAGCGGCATCACAACCGCAGGATATTCGCTTCCCTGAGATTTATGGATGGTCACCGCATAAGCAAGCTCCAATTCGTCCAACATCGCAAATCCATACTGAACCTCTCTCGCGTCATCAAATAATACCGTTACCTTTTCGGTATATTCACTGATCTCCTGAATGATTCCAATATCCCCGTTAAATACACCGACACCTTTGTCGACGGTAAACCCTTTGGGACCACGAATTTCCCACTCCAGCTGATAATTGTTTTTTATCTGCATCACCTTGTCTCCCTCCCGAAACAGACCGAAGGAAACTTCTTTTTCTTTTTTCTCATCATCGGGAGGATTCAGGTACTGCTGCATAATCTGATTTAATCGTTCCACGCCAAGCTCTCCCTTGCGCATCGGCGTCAAAATTTGAATATCATAAGGCTTTGCATGGACATATCCCGGCAGCTTATCTCTTACCAGATAAACCAGAACTCCCAGAATATCCTGAACGGTATTTCTTTGCAAAAAGAAAAAATCCCGACTTTTATTATTCAGCTCCACAACCCGCCCCTGATGAATCAGATGCGCGTTTCGTACAATATGGCTTCCTTCTGCCTGACGGAAAATCTGATTTAGCTCTACCACTTTAAACTTTTGTGAAGAAATCAAATCTTTTAACACATTTCCGGCGCCGATCGACGGAAGCTGATTGGCGTCCCCTACAATCACAAGCCTTGTTCCCGGAACCAATGCCTGCAGCAAGGAATTCATCAGAAATAAATCGACCATGGATGTTTCATCAATGATAATAACATCGGTTTCCAACGGATTCCCTGCGTTATGCTCAAACACCATCCCGCTTTTATCCATTTCCCGCTCTGCCTCACCATTTAATTCTAACAATCGGTGTATTGTTGTCGCCTCGTACCCGGTTGCCTCTGTCATCCTCTTGGCTGCGCGCCCTGTGGGAGCTGCCAGCCGCAGCTGCAGCCCTTCATGTTCAAAATACTGAATCATTCCGTTGATCGTTGTGGTTTTTCCTGTTCCAGGACCTCCTGTTAAGATGACAATACTGTGCTCTGCAATGGCTGCGATTGCCTCCTTCTGCTTTTCTGCAAAAGTAATCTGTTCTTCCTGTTCAATTTTTCCAATCATCGTCTCAATTTCAGAAATCGAAACATCATAGTGCACATTTAGATCCAAAAGCATTCTGGCAGTGTTCATCTCCATATGATACTGTGCGGCGCCATAAATTCTTGTCTCCTCATCTTCCTCAATGACAATCTTTCGGTCAATCATCATTTCCAGCAAATGTTCTTCAATAGCCTCCTCGGATACCCCAAGAATATATGCCGCGTTTCTGCATAAAATGCGCTTTGGAAGAAAAATATGCCCCTCGCCCAATGCTTGCATCAAGGTATAAAAAATTCCAGATACAATCCGATAATCTGAATTGCTCCCAATTCCTACATTTTTTGCAATTTCATCTGCTATTTTAAATCCGATTCCAGCAATATCATCCGTCATTTTGTAAGGATTTTCCTGAATCACTGTATATAGATTGTCTCCGTACTCTTTATAAATTTTCACCGCCAGATTGTGATGAATCCCATAGCCGGACAAAAACATCATTGCCTGCCGCATTTCCTGCTTTTCACTAAACTCCACTGCAATCATTCTGGCTTTTTTCTCGGTAATTCCCTTTACCTCTGCCAGACGCTCCGGTTCCTCTTCGATGATGCGAAACGTATCCATTTTAAATTTTTTTGTAATTCGCTTTGCGATCGCCGGTCCCACACCTTTGATCGCTCCTGATCCCAGATATCGCTCCATACTCTCGATATCATCCGGAATGGCAATTTCGTAGGTTTTCATTTGAAATTGAGGTCCGTGTACCGGGTGATTCACATAGTCTCCTTCCATGGAAATATATTCCCCTTCATTGAGAAAGGGAAATAAACCGACGACCGTTTCCTCATCGTCATCCACATCCAAACTCAGAACCGTATATCCGTTTTTTTCATTTCGGAATCGAATATGATCCACATATCCCTTTAAAAAGCCCACCCGTTTCACCTCCCTGTCAATGACCTCTGCAGAATTTCCTGCGATGTTCGGCTGCATTCGCAGCTTTCCTGCCGTCACCAGAAAAAGGCCAGGATCGTATCTATCCCGGCCTGCAGTCTTTTTCTCATTATTTTTTCTTCTGATTGTCGCCTGACAAAAATTCAATGTACTTTCCTGTACCAATCGCTACTGCTGTCAGCGGATCTTCCGCTGTCATTGTATTAATGCCTGTCTTTTCTTCAATCAACTCTTCCAATCCCTGAATCAGCGCTCCTCCTCCGGTCAAAACAATTCCGCGGTCGGAAATATCTGCTGCCAGCTCCGGCGGAGTTCTCTCCAGTACGTTATGAACTGCATCTACGATCTGGTATGCCGGTTCTCTAAGGGCTTCCTGTGTCTCCTCAGACGTTACCGTCACCGTTTTCGGCAGACCTGTCACAAGATTTCGTCCTCGAACATCCATTGTGAGATTTTCCGGACGCTTAAATACAGTTCCTACATTAATTTTAATTTCTTCTGCCGTACGTTCTCCGATCAGCAGGTTATGTTTTTTGCGCATAAACCGAACAATTGCCTCATCAAAGTCATCCCCTGCAACCTTGATGGAATTGCTGACTACGACGCCTCCCAGTGAAATAACAGCAATATCCGCTGTTCCGCCTCCAATATCAACAATCATATTTCCACACGGTTTTGCAATATCAATTCCGGCACCGATTGCCGCTGCCACCGGCTCCTCAATAATCGAAACTTCTCTTGCCCCTGCCTGATAAGTTGCATCTTCCACTGCTTTCTTCTCAACTTCCGTTGCTCCGCTGGGAACACAAACACTAATGCGCGGCTTTCTTCCAAACAAGGATTTTCCAACCGTACGACTGATAAAATAGCTTAACATTTTCTCTGTCACAGTATAGTCTGAAATCACACCCTGGCGCAGCGGCCGCACAGCTACAATATTTCCCGGCGTCCTTCCAAGCATCAGACGCGCTTCTTCTCCAATTGCTTTAATCTTATTTGTATCACGGTCAAATGCCACAACGGATGGCTCTTTTAAAACAACGCCTTTACCTTTAACGTAAACTAAAACGCTGGCGGTTCCTAAATCAATTCCAATATCTGTTCCTGCTGCCATGGTAACAAATTCCCCTTTCGATTTCTTCTCTATCTTTATTATGGTAATCTTTTATTCTTCATATACATACTTCTCTTATTATAAACATTTCACCAGAAAATTCAATTGTTTTTTACATATTCCGTAAAAATTCAGCAAAATTTAAGATTTCTAACACTCGGAGCCAAGCAGAATTGGAGAAAGATGCACGGTAAATGCTCGCATTTCAAAGTGCGTATTTCGCCAATTCTATTTGGCGGAAGCCAAATACCAAAAAAATCTCCGATTTTTTTGGTTGGATCCGAAATTGAAGATTACATATGAATCTCCGAGATCGGAGATTGGATGTTCATATCCAGTTTCGGATGAAGCGTCGGCGTTACTTCTCCCATCTCCCAGAGGCCCCGCATGGCAGGATCAGTCCATTGGATGAAACTGGAAGCCCGATTTCATCGGATACCACTTGACCTCCGAATTTTTTCTTTATTTGCGTCTCCAACATATAGCTTAAAACTGCCGGCTGAAGTCCTGTTGTATAAGAATTCACCAAGAAGAATAGAGGATCCTGCGATAAAATTTTCGTACAGAGTTCTATAAACGGATAAATCTTTTCCTCAATCTTCCAGATTTCTCCTTTGGGTCCTCTTCCATAAGACGGCGGGTCCATGATAATCCCGTCGTAAACATTCCCCCGACGAATTTCACGCTCCACAAACTTCACACAATCATCTACCAGCCAGCGAATGGGTTTCTCCCGAAGTCCGGAAAGCTGGGCGTTTTCTTTCGCCCAATTCACCATTCCCTTGGAAGCATCCACATGGGTTACCGATGCCCCTGCTGCAGCTGCCGCTAAAGTTGCACCGCCGGTATATGCAAACAAATTCAATACTTTCACAGGACGTTTGGCTTTTCGGATCTTTTCGGAAAACCAGTCCCAATTGACCGCCTGTTCCGGGAACAATCCTGTATGTTTAAAACTAAACGGCTGAAGATGGAATTTCAAATCTTTATATTGAATCTCCCAGATCTTCGGCAGATCAAAGAATTCCCACTGTCCACCGCCCTTACTGCTTCTATGATAATGTCCATTGGGCTTCTTCCACTGACGTAATTTTTTCGGCGTATCCCATAGCACCTGTGGGTCCGGTCTTATCAGAAAATAATCCCCCCATCGTTCTAATTTTTCTCCACTAGAGGTGTCCAAAACCTCATAATCTTTCCACTGGTCTGCTGCCCACATATATTCTCTCACTTTCTCTGTTGTTTCAGTCTTTGCTATTTATTATATAATAATTTTTGAAAATAAAAAATATGTTTCTTACTTTTTCCCAAACAAATGATAACTGCTCTCCTGCTTTCTGCTCCTTCCACCTCACAACGTTCTTTCTGCCTCCAAAATGAAAACACTCCGCCCCTCCACACAAAACCGGTTCTCTCCCAATGTCCCCACTTCAAAACATTCCCCTGTCTTTACCTTTAACATCCACTGATAACTTGGGGGAAGTTTTGGGGCAGTCATCTCATGACTTTCCCAATGCATATTCATCCCGACATAGATCATCTCATCCCTCGTATCTTCCCGGTTTCGACCTGCAAACATCATGCCCAGAACTCTCGAAGCAAAGCTTTCATCTGCCTCCCACGGCAGCACTCCATGAAAACTTATTTTTGGAAAATGGCAAATCGCCGGTTTCACATCACTTTTTAATACCTGATGCTCCTTACGAAACCGTATCATTTTTTGAAAATGCTCATAAATATCCTGAAACTTCTCCCTCCGGCTCCAGTCTAACCATGAAATTTTATTATCCTGGCAATACGGATTATTATTTCCAAACTGAGTATTGCAAAACTCATCTCCTCCCAGAATCATCGGGACCCCTTTGCTCATCAAAAGAATCGTCACAGCATTTTTCACCAGCCGTTTTCGGAGTCTTAAAATGCTTTCATCCTCCGTATCTCCTTCTGCTCCGCAATTCCAGCTGTAATTTTCATTGCTTCCGTCCCGGTTCCCCCAGCCATTCGCCTCATTATGCTTTTGATTATAAGAATATAAATCCCACAGAGTAAATCCATCATGACAGGTGATGAAATTTACAGTAGCATCATATCCTCTCCCGGACGAACCATACAAATCTCTGGATCCGGCAATTCGCTCCATAACAGCCGGAATCATACCCAGATCTCCTTTTAGAAATTTGCGAAGATCATCCCGGTATTTTCCATTCCACTCCGACCATCGGTTCCATGAAGGAAACACTCCGACCTGATAAAGACCAGCTGCATCCCATGCCTCCGCAATGAGCTTCACTTTCCCCAAAATCGGATCCAACGCAAGGCGCTCTAAAACCGGAGGATTGGCAAGCGGAACCCCCTCTTCACTTCGACCCAAAATCGATGCAAGATCAAAACGAAACCCATCCACTCGATACTCCACAACCCAGTACCGCAGACAATCTAAGATCAAATTCTGAACCACCGGATGATTGCAATTCAATGTATTTCCACATCCGCTGAAATTATAATATGCTCCGTCCGCTGTCAGCATATAATAAATCCGGTTGTCAAACCCCTTAAAAGATATAAAAGGACCTTGTTCATCTCCTTCTGCCGTATGATTAAATACCACATCTAAAATAACCTCAGTTCCATTTTCATGAAGCTCTTTAATCAGGTGTTTCAATTCATCTCCCTCATGATTATACTCTTTTTTTGAGGCATAGCTTGTATTTGGCGCAAAAAAACTGACAGGATTATACCCCCAATAATCAAAAAGACAAGTTCCGTCCACCTTCCGGCTCCCCCGCATCTCATCAAACTCAAAAATCGGCATAAATTCTACTGCATTAATGCCTAAATCTTTAAAATACGGAATTTTTTCCCGAATCCCCTCAAAGGTGCCGGGGCAGCAAATACCGGAAGATGGGTCCTTTGTAAATCCTCTGATATGAAGCTCATAAATAATCAACTCTTCCATGGGAAGGTTCTCCTGAACCTGATCTCCCCAGTCAAAGTCTTCTCCGACAACTCTCCCACGATATCCAAACTCATCATCCGAAGATCTACCCCATTGGCTCTGTCCGGTTACAGCCTTTGCATATGGATCCAGCAAAAAGCGATTTTTATCAAATAACTGCCCGATGGACGGCCTGTAAGGACCGTCAACCCGGTAAGCATATTCAAAATCTTCAATGTTCAGATCAAACACAATCATAGAATACACATTTCCAATACGATAATGCTCTGGAAACGGAATCACAGCAAATGGTTCTCTTGCCTCCCGTTCAAACAAAACCAATTCGCATGCCGTTCCCTCCTGTGTATAGACAGTAAAGCTTACACCTCCGGGAATTGCCACTGCGCCGTTTTGCAGAAAAAAACCAGGGCGAATCCGAAATCCATCGTATTCATCCATTGGTATCAATTGATCGCGTCCCTTCAAAACACTCATATGACTCTCTCCTATAATACTGTATCCAAATCACCGGAAGTTCCAAAAGGCACATTCCGGGATTGTAAGCGGTCGCCAAGGTCTCGGGCAAGCCCGGACTTTGGCTCATCGCTATCACAAAAAGAAAGATCCCCGAAGAGGTCTTTTGTCTTATTCCTGTATACCAATCAAATAATTTATAAACTGCTGGGCTGTTCGTCCGGAAATTCCTCCGTGACTCAGTTCCCATTTGTTGGCTTCCCGGCAAAGCTCTTCATCACTGAGCGAAAGCCCTGCTTTATGTGCCAGCTCTGTCACAATATGAAAATATTCTTTCTGACTTGGTTTTGAATAATTAATGGTAACTCCAAACCGATTGACCAGAGACAACTTTTCCTCCATCGTATCAGAACGATGCATTCCGTTTTTCCGCTCCACATCGTCTCTGTCATTCCATGTCTCTTTGATCAGATGACGGCGGTTGGAGGTTGCATAAATTAGGATATTTTCAGGTTTTGTTTCCACCCCGCCTTCGATCACTGCCTTTAAAAACTTATACTCAATTTCAAATTCTTCAAAAGACAAATCATCCATATAAATAATAAAACGATAATTGCGGTTTTTGATCTGAGCAATCACATTGGAAAGATCTTTAAACTGATGCTTGTAAATCTCAATCATCCGCAGACCCCGATCATAATATTCGTTGACAATCGCCTTAATACTGGTTGATTTCCCGGTTCCGCTGTCCCCAAACAACAGTACGTTGTTTGCTTTTTTTCCTTCCACAAACGCCTCTGTATTATCCACCAGTTTCTTTTTCTGGATCTCATATCCCACCAGATCTGATAAAACAACTTTATCCATGTTATTAATGGCACGAAAACGAATCTCTCCGTCACCGCGTTCTTCTATCCGGAATGCCTTATTCAGCCCGAACATTCCAACGCCGTACGCTTTATAAAAATCCGTAATCATATCGAAAAATGCATTCTCATCCTCTGCCGTTTCCAACCGCTCGCTTAATGCCCGCACTTTTTCACTGACATTTTTATTATACATTAATTCCGGTTTTGAAATGGAATGATAGTTTGAAATCCGGCTGAAACAATCAATTCCCAATTCCTCTTCCGCTTTAGTAAAATCATACCAGAACAAATCCCGAAATGCTTTAAAATCATTTTTAGCAAAATAATTAACACTTCCGTCGCTGGCTCCCACCTTCTCACAAGTAATACTAAACGGATTCTCATTGGTAATCAGCAAAAATGTCAGATAGTTATGCCAAAGATTCTGATCAAACGCATAATCTGTTGCTGTCTGAAGAATTCTTTTGATCTGCTGAAAAACTCTGGTTACCAGAACATCTTTCGGCTGCGCTTTTTCATCCATACATCGAAAAATATCACTTAACTGCATTAAAATGGAGTCCTGCTCCATGTCACCGTAAATTAATAATTTGGAAACAATCTTATACATCGAACCATCCAGCCTTTCTCACTTTAAATTTGTCTTTTATAGAAAGTATAGTCCTTTTTTTTCGGATTCACAAGCATTTGTCAGAGAAAACTTCCATTTTAGGATCTTTTTAATTTTTCAGAAAATGCCAGATGTGCTGCCCCAATTAATCCGCAGTCTTCTCCAAGCTTTGCCGGAACTATTTGAATATAGTCTTGAAAAGCATCATATACTTTTCGTCTGGTGCGCCGCTCAAGTTCCTCGATAAATCCCGGAATTTTTAATGCCACACTGCCGCTTAACACAAAAAGTTCAGGGTCCAGAATCTCATATAAAATGCCAAGAAAATTTGATAAATATTCGTATACATCTTCCATAATTCCCACGGCTCCTTGATCCCCCTCACACGCCGCCTGATAAACCTCTCCGGCATGCTCTGCCCAAATTCCTTTTTCTGCGGCACGTTTTACAATCGCCGTGCCACTGGCAATGGATTCAATGGACCCCTCTTTCAGTTCTCCCTGAGACGGGCCATTTTTCCACAAAATACAGTTTGCAACTTCCTGCGCAAAGCCTTTACAACCTCTGTAAATCTCTCCGTCAATGCAAAACCCAGCTCCTACACCTGTGGAAATCGTAAGAAACTGAACAAAACGTTTTCCCTTTCCTGCCCCTGCCACACTCTCTGCCAGACACGCCAGATTCGCATCATTTTCCAAAAACACGTCCATTCCCGCGGCTGCCTGTAATTCCTTGGTCAAATGAAATCCATGCCACCCCGGAAGATTTGGCGGCGTTAAAACAATCCCCTGCATCAAATCCAGAGGCCCCGGACAGGAAATGCCGATCCCCTCCACAGGATATCCAAAGCGCTCTATTGTTTTTTTGATTGCCGCAATGGTATGTCGCGGCACATGAGCATCTGTGGCAAATTGTATTCTATGGAGGATCTTGTTATCCTGATTGATCAGCGCCACCCTTGTATTGGTTCCTCCCACATCAATTCCAACTGCATATTTCATAATTTTCCCTCCCAGTTTTACGGCAAAGAGGACAACCAATGCTGCCCTCTTTCCCTGCTTTCCTATGTTTTATTCGTAATAGTATTTCACTTTATCCGCGGAATCAAATAATGTGACTTTTTCGGCAATTACTTTTCGGCATGCCTGAATCGGTTCTGGATAAATTTCAAGAGGCTCTCTGTATTCCGGATGAGCATTTAAAACTTCCCTGCATTTTTCATAAAATGCAACCTTAATATCACTCGAAATATTGATTTTAGAAATTCCGATCTTTACTGACTTTGCAATCTCCTCATCTTTATTGCTGGAGCCTCCGTGAAGGACCAGCGGAATATCCAAAGCATCCTTTAATGTCTGTAAAATATCCAAACGCAATTCCGGTTTCATATCGCTTGGATAAATTCCGTGTGCGGTTCCAATCGCCACAGCCAAAGTATCAATTCCCGTTTTTTCCACAAAGTCTTTTGCCTGATCCGGATCCGTATAAATAATTCCGGTTGTTCCTCCTTCAATGGAATTTCCGGTTGTTCCGATCGTTCCCAATTCACTTTCCACTGAGACATTGGCAAGATGGGCAACCTCGCATACTTTTTGTGTAATCGCAACATTCTCTTCATATGGAAGTTTGGATGCATCAATCATAACAGAGGTGAATCCAGCCTGAATTGCTCTCACAACCGTTTCATATTGATCTCCATGATCCAGATGAATTACCACCGGAACTTCTGTTTTGGAAGCTTCATAGATCATTGCCTGAATTAAGCTGTTTTCTACAAAATTAAATTCATCTGGTGACATTTCAAGAATCACCGGACTTTTCATCTCCTTTACCTGTTTCATCACCGCTTTTAATAACTGATCACTTCCGATATTAAACGCCGGAACGGCAAATCCTTTTTCGTCTGCTACCTTCAGTAAGTCTTTCATGTTCATTAACATTGTTCTTTTCTCCTTTTATATTATAATGATTTTCCTTCTGATTTTGATAATCGTATATAGTTCTTCACAATTTCCTGACTGTCCGCTTCCACCTGATGCATCATCACCCAATAATTGATGTCCGGATCTTTTTCCAAATGTCTCTTGATACTTTCCACATTGACATTCATAAAATCACACCCTACGTTAATTTTATTAATTCCGTATTCCACACATTTTCTAATATTTTCATCTCCGGAACCACTGCCTCCGTGAAGAACCAGCGGCATCTTGGTTTTTTCTTTAATTTCTTTCAGCCGTTTAAAATCAAATTCCGGAATGTGCCCTTTGGGATGATTCCCATGGGAACTTCCAAATGATACTGCCAATGCATCCACCCCGGTCTCCTCTGCAAAGCGAAGAGCCTCCTGTGGATTGGTTTTCATATCGTGATTTGTCATTTTCCCGCCTTCTGCAGTTCCCATGCATCCGATTTCACCTTCCACACTGGCGCCAAATTGCTCTGCAAATTTTACAATCTCTTTTGTCATTTGTATATTGCCTTCCAAATCATAGCGGGAAGCATCCACCATCACACTGGAATATCCATCTGCCAATGCTTGTTTTAAAAGAGAAAGTTCTTCCCCGTGGTCAAAATTCAGTGCAACTTCTACACTTGCCCGCTCTGCAAGCTTTTTTACTATGGGCGCAATCAGATTGCTGTCGCAATGATTTACCATATGCTCCTGTACAATATTCACGATGATGGGCGCCCTTAAGGACTGTGCTGCCCCAATGACAGCTCTGACAGTCTCTATATTAAAACAATTAATTGCCATCACTGCATAATTTCCCTCATTTGCCCGTCTGAGCATTCCTTTCATTGACACATACATAAACAATAAATCCTTTCCTGTTTGGTCTCTTCCTTCTTATGAAATTGTAAATCCAGATAAATCCATCTCTTCTTCTTTGTCATCTTCCATTGGTTCGTCCACATTGGTCTTTTTCTTTTTAATCAATACTAACAAAACACCAGTCACTGCCGTTCCTGCCAGAAGTGCAATCAATGCAGCCAGAGGGTTTGACATAGCCGGAATGACAAAGACTCCACCGGAAGGTACTTTACTGCCCACTCCAAAGGTGAAACTAATGGCGCCGGTCACTCCGCATCCTGTTGCAGTGCAAATGACCGTGCGGATCAAATCATTCATCGCAATCGGAATGACACCTTCTGAAATCATACAAAGCCCCATTGGAAATGCTACTTTGATATTCTCCACTTCCTGAGAAGAATAAATATTTTTCTTTAGAATTTTTGATAACACCAGTGAAAATGTAATGCCGAGAGGAGGTACCATTGCCGCTAAAACTTTAATTGCCTCCGGTTCTGTAATTCCCTCTAACAAAAGTCCGTCACAAATTAAGTTTGGCACTTTACTGATTGGTCCTCCGAAATCAATACACCCAAGGGCTCCAATAATAAATCCGTAAACTCCTTTGGAAGACTGATCCAGTCCGGTAATAAAATTAGTTAATGCATTGGTTGCCCATACAATTGGATTTCCTACCACAAAGAACATAATGAGTCCTGCAATTAATGCAGATAATGTAGGAACAATCATCATTGGCATTAAAGCTTCCGCCCATTTCGGTACTTTCAGATGATTTTTAATAAATAATGCGATATAACCGACAAGATAACCGCCGATCATTCCTCCGAGAAACCCTGCTCCAAGGAATGATGCAATCTGTCCCATTAAGAAACCTGGTGCAATTCCGGGACGGTCTGCAATAGAATATGAGATATAACCTGCGATAAAAGATGGCAGCAATCCCATTCCCAAAACTCCAAGAGAAGTTAATGCATTTGGAACTGTCATTTTGGACAATTCTGTTACATTTTCTCCTCCCATTAAATTACCTACGGCAATTAGCAGTCCAGATGCCACAACCAGCGGAAGCATATAGGAAATGGCAGTCAGCGCATGCCGTTTTAATTCTTCTCCGATTTTTTTCATTTCTCTCTTCTCCTTTTCCTTCTCTTTTGTTACCGGTTACTTTTTCAAATCTTCTTCGATTTTGGCAATTAACTGCTTCGGCGCTTTTACACAAACATTTGTCGGAACCTTAACCGTCGGTTTTCCTTCAAATCGCTCTGTTCCCGTAATTGCAATGTCAACTGCAAGAATCACGATATCTGCCTCTTTAATTTCCTGTGCCGTCAATTCGTCTTCCGTTCCGATCGTTCCCTGAGTCTCAACCTTGATGGTATGCCCCATACTTTCCGCGGCACGAATTAATTTTTCCTTTGCAATATAAGTATGTGCAATGCCGGATGTACATGCTGCTACTGCTACAATTTTCATAATTATTCCCCTTTCTGAATGCTTTTACCTCGTTTCTTTATGGTCTAATCATACCTTAAATCCCTGCTTTTGGGTCATTAAGAGAAGGCTTTTTAATCCGGCATTTTTTTCTTTCCTCTTACCTTTTTATCTGTGATTCTCCGTTTTAATACGGTAATTTTTTATCATCTAAGGCGCGCGGTTGCCAAGGGCTCGGACAAAACCGGACTTTGACTCATTGCTGTCACAAAAAAGCCCCCATACAGGACTGAACATTTCATCGTCCGTATGGGGGCAGTCTCTTAAAAAACAGCTTTTAAATCTTCCACCGTTTGAGCTGCAAGCAGCGCCTGCACCGCGTCATCATTTCCAAGAGTTCTGGCAACCTCGGCAAGCAGTTTTAAATGGGTTTTGGCATTTTCATTATCATTTCCCACTGCAAATAAGAAGATTAATTTTACTCCTTTTCCATCCAGTGTTTCCCATGGGATTTCATCTTCTACCTTTCCAATGGCAATCCCTACCTGCGTAACGGAATCACTTTTCCCATGAGGGATCGCTACATAATTTCCGATTCCTGTCTGTCCCTGAGATTCCCGAACATAAATATCTTCCACATAAGCATCAACATCTTCGATATATCCTGCGCTTTTTAATTTTTCTGCCAGATGCCGGATAGCTTCTTTCTTATCTCCTGCCTTCATATTTAAATCAATCACTCTTTCATCTAATACACTTTTAATCTCCATTTTTCTTCCTCCTGATTTTACTGGATTAAATATTTATAAACTGCAATATTGGATTTCATATTTTTCAACATTGTTAACTTCTCTTCTGAGTCAATAAGAGAAACATATTCTTTGTAGAACAACTGGACACGGTGAATTTCATCTCTGGTGCTCATGCGAAATGCCAGCAGGAAGACCACCTGCACCTGCTCATTGTCCCACAAAATTGGCTTTTCCAAAAAAGCAATGGCAACCTTTAACTCATTGACTGCCATCGGAGATCCATGAGGCAGGCTTACGCCATTTTCAATGGTTGTCGTTGTCTTTCTCTCCCGTTCCATCACCGTATCATAAAATTCCTCACTGACCACTCCTTTTGTCTCCATGACCTTACACATGGTTTTCAGACATTCTTCTTTGGAATTTACGTCCATGTGGGTAAATATAAACTCCGGCGAAAACAGCAGACAGCATTCCGGTGAAAATGGAGTTGCATTTTTCATCATTTGAGAATTCATATCATCCAAATGATTCCTCAAAGTAAGAATTCCGTTCTCATTTAATATGTTAGGGACCACTACAATTCTTGCATCTTTTTCTTTTCTCTCCACGGAAGATATAATGATATCATAGTCTTCGTAATCATGAATTTTAAAATCATGGATACTCACAAACTTTAACTCCCCGATTTCAGGAACCGACTTCCTGATTCTCTCCTGAATCAACTGGGCATGTCCCATATTAAAATTCGTAACCATCACTGTGCGATACCAATGTTTTTCTCTCTCAATCGCTGCCTGAATATAAAGGACAATATATCCAATTTCATCTTCTGTAATTTGCAGATTATAACATTCTTCAAACAAAATACTAATAGCCCAGCTTGCCCGAAAAACATTTTTGTATTCCTCTTTAATAAAATCAATCAGAGCATTCTTTTGCGGTGTTCCAAAGCGCAACCGAAAAATTGTGGGCCGCAGATGAACAATCAGACTCTCTTTTACTTTCTTATCTGAAGATAAATCCACTTCCAAAATATCTCCGATAACTTTCAGCATCCGATCCACAAATTCCACTAATTTATTATCATATTTTTTTACCTGGCTTAGCGTTACATCTACGTCTGAAATCCCGATAAATTTGGAACATAAAATTTGAATTGATAAAAATAAGATATCTTCTGTCAAAAAATGAACATGAAATACTTCCTCCAGCTTTTCAAAAATCGCTACGGTAAATGCATACTCATTGTACTTCTTTAAGATCTTTAATTCTTCCAGATAATAGTCACTGACAAGAGGAATTGCAAGTTCCTTTCTCTTATAGGCAAGACAGCAATAAATTAAAATCTCATAAAAGGATTCGTCGGTAAAACGGTAATTCCACTCATTTTCTGTCTGGATAATACATTTTTTAATGGCAGATACATCAATATTTGAGAAAAAATAGTTGACATTATCCTGAATATCTTCCGCAGTTCCCTTCATCATAATTAAATTTTTTATGGCGACCCGATATTCATTTTCTTCACTTTTCAGGCGATATCCCTTTCCCCTCTCATTGATCAGAGAAATATGATAAATCTGGAGCCATTCCTCACATTCTCTTAATACTTTCAGCATGGTCGGAACACTCAAGTATAGTTTTAGAGACAACTGCTGCGTCGTTAATGTCTGCCACGGTCTCAAATTGAAAAATATTTTCAGAGTTTCTGTCATCCGCTCTCTCGGATCATATCCGCTCGCCTTCCATTCATCGTGACTCAGCGCCCTTTGAATCTGTTCTTTTTGATGGCCGCTGGCTTCCAGCCAGATTCCGACTCTGGGTTTTCTCTGAATTTTCCCCAGATTATTTTGCTGTAAAAAATCATTGAGTTCACCTAAGCGATTCCTGACAGACTTCTCTGAAAGTCCAATTTCCTGTGCAATTTTTCCCGTTGCCAAAATATTCCCGTCTGCAATACAATCAAAAATCTGTTTCATATAAAATTTATCTTTTGAACGTTTCATCTTTCAGGTTCCTTTCCGTACGAATGAACTTTGATTCACACCTCCTTTATTAAGATAAATTTAGTATAGCATGAAACTTTTTCTTCTGATTATTAACAACGGGCTTTTTAATACGGCATATTTTTTCTGTTCTCAGACAGATTTCTTTTCCTCCGACAATCTCAAAATCCTCTGCAGCAATTCTTCCGAGTACACTCTCCCGCCTTCCATATAGGCAATGCTTTTCTTACCTCCCGCCTGAATTTTCAGAGATTCCGGCGCAAAAAAAACATCTGCATACTCTGCCATGGAAAGATCAAATATACTGTCTCCCGCGGCAAAGATGCAGTCAGCTTTTGCATAATTTTGAAACCGTTTTACTGCCATTCCTTTGGTCAGTTTTTTCGGCAAAACATAAAGTTTCACCCCATGGGCAAAGATATCCACCTTCCCTTCGTCTAAATATTTTTTCAAACCATTCATGGACGCTCTTGGCTTTTCACTTTTCGTAAACACAAACAGCTGTTCAATCAATCTGGTATCCAAAATTCTGTTGGAGTCCTTTTCCAAAAAAAATTGTGCTTTCTCAAGCTCCTCCTGACAGTCTTTTATTAAATTCAGGGATTCTTGATACCATTCTTTTTTTATCTCTCCTTTTTCCAGCAAAATCCCTCCATTGCACACCAGCGCATATTCCGGTCGTCCAATGGTTAAATCAATCCTCTCATATTGTTCTATGGTTCTTGTGGTTGTGGGAACAACTAAAACATTCCGATTCACTTTCTTTAATAATTCCACCGACTGTTCGGTCATAAAGGAAACTTCCCTTCCCTGATACATTTCGACGCATCGTTTGCAGTCTCCAATTTCATGTTTGCAGGAATAAATTAAAGTATTATCTAAATCTGTATGAAAAACAATCATCTTCTCTCTCCTAATATAAAACAAAGCGGACAAATCCGCCTCCAAAACTTTCTGAATATCATAAAAAATACGGCAGAACCCTCTGCCGCATTTTCTCTATTTTTTATGAATCAAAGACTTTCGGATCAAATCAATCGGGATCATAGTTGCCGCCAACACAACGGTCACAATCCAGCCTGTGACTCCAAATGGAACACAGCTAAACATATTTCCAATCCACTGAAATAATTCCAACGGCACAACGCCCGCATTGACAATCAAAAACTGTACTGCAATGATCAAAAAGAACACCTTCAAAAATCCGGGATTTTCATTCAATCCTTTGAAAATTCCAAAGCCCTCGTCTCTTACATTGAATCCATTAAACAAGGCACTGACAATAAACAATACAAAGTATGCTGTTAAATGCTGCTGTTCATTCTCAAAAAACTGATCGAAAAACGGAAGTTTTAAAAATACAAAACTTAAAACGGTCAGCCACGCTCCCATAAAAATAATCTGTTCCATCATGCTTCTGCTGACAATGCTCTCATCTCGTCGTCTCGGAGCTTCTTTCATATATTTTTTCAGAGCCGGCTCATTCCCCAGCATAATTGCGCCCAAGCCATCCATTACCAGATTTACAAAAAGTAAATGTGTAACCTTCAATGGCTCTTCCACGCCAAAGAATGGAGCAATGGCACTGACAACGACTGCAGCTACGTTAATTACCAACTGGAAACGACAGAATTTCAAGATATTATGATAGATCGTCCGTCCATACCAAATTGCATCTTTAATTGAAGCGAAGTTATCATCTAAAATGACAATTTCTCCTGCTTCTTTTGCTGCTTCTGTTCCACTTCCCATTGCAAATCCCACATCGGCACGTTTTAACGCAGGCGAGTCATTGACTCCGTCCCCGGTCATTCCAACCACAAGATTCATTTCCTGGCACAGCCGGACCATTCTGGACTTATCTGTCGGAAGGGCTCTTGCAATCACCCGAATATCAGAAATAATTTCTTTGACCTGCTCATCGCTCATCTCATTTAACTGTGCAGAAGAAATGGCGCGGTCGGATTCTGACGTTAAGAGCCCCGCGTCCTTCGCAATGGCTTTTGCCGTCTCCAGACGGTCTCCGGTAATCATAACGACCTGAATTCCTGCATTCTGCACTTCCTTAATTGCCTGTTTTGCAGATGGACGAACATCATCTCGAATTCCAGCGAATCCTATGATGACAACATCCTCATGAATTTTATTTTCCTCCAGATGACGTTCGGAATAACCAAATGCCAAAACTCTCATTGCCTTTGATGCCAGATCGTCAATCTTACGGTTCAGCGCTTCGGAATCAATTTCCTTGATCTCTCCATCATGATCTAAATATTTTGACGCAGCTTCCAGCAAACGCTCCGGCGCTCCTTTGTAAAAAGTTTTTCCGAGATAATCAATTCTTGCCTGACTGAACTTATTGGTAGAGTTAAAGCCCTGCATCTTGGAAATCTTACACTCTTTATCTTCATCCAGCAAATGAAATGTTTCTTCTCCCAGAAACTTTAACAGCGCCTGATCTGTTGCATTTCCTCCGATCACTCTGTGCTGTGCGTCAAACATAGACTGCGTATTCTTTCCAATTGCCAAATCCAGCAGCCCTTTGACCTTCCCGTGATTTTTCAATTCATCCAGCGCGATTGATTTTCCGTCTGCGGTGAAGAAATCCACCACCTCCAGCTGTCCTTTTGTAATGGTTCCCGTCTTATCGCTAAATAGAATATTCAGAGAACCTGCCGTCTCAATTCCTTCTGCTTTGCGCACCAATACATTGTGGTCCAGCATCTTGCTGGTATTTTGCATCAGCACAAGAGAAATCATCAATGGCAGACCTTCCGGCACTGCACAGACAATAATTACAACAGCCAGTGATACCGCATCCACCAGATCTTTTATAATTTCCGGCGCTCCCATTGCAAAATAAACCGATGGTCCGCCTGCCGATATGATAAAATAAACAAAATAAAGCACTGCAATCACAACGGCTCCGATATAGCCGAATTTTGAAATCTGATCTGCAAGCTTTGACAGTTTTACTTTCAGAGGGGAATCCACATCATCCTCCTGCATTTCTTCTGCCATCTTGCCCATCATAGTTTTGAGTCCCACTCTCTGGACTTCCAAAACTCCTTCTCCGTCAAAAATCACCGCCCCGCGGAATAAAGAATGTGCATCCACAAATGTATCGCCTGTGACATCCTCCGGAATTTTCATACCTGCCGACGCCGCAGTCTTCTTACATTCCTCTGCTTCTCCATTCAGCACAGAATTATCGACCCGCAAATCTCCTGAAATCAGTACGCCGTCTGCCGGAATTTTGTCTCCGGATTGAAGAAGAACCAGGTCTCCTACTACCACTTCGTCAACCTCAATCACCGTAACAACACCGTTTCGATAAACCTTACACTGATCCTTTTTGGTATTCTCTTTTAATTCCCGATATTTTGTATCACTGGAAACTCCTGTTTTTGCAGTCACAAATGCAACAATCAGCACTGCCACAATCGTTCCTGCCGGTTCATAAATTTCTGCATATCCAAAAAAGAACATTACAATCATCAACGCCGCAATAAACAGCAAAATTTTGATCATTGGATCTTTGAATGTCTCTTTAAACTCCTGCCAAAAAGTTGTAGGTTCCGAATCCGGAATCTCATTCGACCCGTATTTTCTCCGCGATACCGCAACTTCATCATCTTTCAGTCCATTAAAATTCATAGTAATTCCCTTTTCTATTTTTGTTTATCTACCCAAAGCGTCCCCTTATTGATACCTTTTTGCCAGCGCATCAATGTCTGCATCTTTGGTACCCTGTCCGATGGCATTAAATTTCCATTCCTCATTATGACGATAAATTTCTCCGAAAACCATCGCCGTCATGTCGGAATAATCATCAGTTAGATTATATTTGCAAATCTCCTGATTGTTTCTTGCATCCACCAGACGGATAAATGCATTTTCAATCATTCCAAAATGCTGCTTTCTCTTCACTGCACGGTAAATATTTACCACAACTACAATTCGGTCGTATTCTGCCGGAATCTGATCCAAATCTACAATGATCTGCTCATCATCTCCGTCTCCTTCTCCGGTCAGATTATCCCCCAAATGCTGGACAGTCCCGGATTTATGACGGAGATTTCCAAAGTAGACAATGTCACGTTTATTGGATAATTTCCCGTTTTGCAGAAGAAATGCGGTCGCATCACAGTCAATGGACGCTGATTTAAAAAGGGAAAATCCCTTCGCTCTTCTCACCTCATCCCATCCAAGACCTACAACCACTCTTGAAAGACCTGCGCTTTCTTTGGTCAGACTAACCTTCTGACCTTTTTGCAAACTAATTGACATGGCTCTCCTCCTTATGCTACTTCAATTCCATAGTGCGCACACAATGCAGCCAAACCGCCCTGGAATCCACTTCCAATGGCATTAAATTTCCACTCGCCGTTATGTTTGTACAGTTCTCCAACAACCACCGCTGTTTCGATGGAGAAATCTTCTCCCAAATCATAGCGGATCAGCTCCTGTCCTGTTGCCTCGTCTACAATGCGAATAAATGCATTGGATACCTGACCGAAATTCTGACGCCGCGCGTCTGATTCATAAATTGTTACGGTAAACGCAATCTTGGAAATGTTTTGCGGAATTTTCGACAGATCAATCTGAATCTGCTCGTCGTCTCCGTCTCCTTCTCCGGTTAAATTGTCTCCCAGATGTTTTACAGATTCACTTTCATGAACCAGATTTCCGTAGAAAATAAATTCTTTGTCTGTCGGGCATTTTGCACTGTCATCCTGCATAAACGCCGCAGCATCCAAATCAAAAGACTCGCCGGAATCAAATGCATTTACATCCCATCCAAGACCTACCATAATATTTTTCAGTCCCGGATTCCCTTTCGTAAGACTCACTTTCTGTCCCTTCGTTAAATTAATTGGCATAATCAATTACCTCCTTATTGAATTCGCCTGATTGGGCGTATGGTACATTTTATGAAATTCCTCTTTCATTGTCTGCAGTCTTACCTGATCTTCCCTGCGCTGCTTTCTGGCATTTTCCTGGATCTGTTTTGTCTCGTCAATGCCATTTACAATGGTACGCCATGTTGTCTCTAAAGTCTCTATTTTGATTGAGCTTCCTGAAGCCATTCTGGCAATCATCTTTGACTGCTCTGCCGTATTCCTTGCATTTTTAATTAACATTTCATTGGTTTTCGCATCCAGCTCTGACATAGCCTCCGCCTGAATTTTCTGACGTTTGAGCATAATCGCCTGAGCCAGTGCCTGCTTAAATACCGGCAGCGTTACAATAAAAGCTGAGTTGATTTTCCGAACCAGATTCATATTACTAAATTCCATTGTTTTAATCATCGGAATTGACTGCATAGCAATATTTTCTGCGGTCCGCAAGTCCTGTGTTCTCTGTTCCAGCATCATCAGCGCCTGCTCAAGATTTTGAACTTCAAACTGCAGGGAATGATCCTCACTTGTCTGCAGTTCCTGACGTTTCTGCTCAAGATAAGCTTCCAGCTCCCTGCATCCCTGCTCTCCTGCCAGAATATACTTCACCAGCTGGTGATAATATCCCACATTCGCCTGAAACATCTCATCCAATTTGCGATTGGTCTGTTTGATCTCTGCTTCATATTGCTTTAATTCCACATAGATCTTGTCGACCTCATCTCCCATTGTATGATACTTTTCCAGAATTTTATCCAGCTGTTTTTTTAGATTTTGAAAAAACTTTCCAAATAATCCCGGCTTTTCTTTGATCTCTTCAATATCAAACTTGGACATTACTTTCGCCAGTGTATTTAAAAGCTCTCCCGTATCATTTAACTGTGACATATTGACGCTGTTTAACACCACGTCCGAAGCTCTGGATACCTCATCGGCTGCCTCTGCCCCAAAGGAAACGATACTCTCCATATTGAAAACCTCAATCTGGCTGCAAAGTGCGTCTACCTCCGGTGAATTGGTCAATTCCGCATTCATTTTCTGACGATCTTCTACGATATCATAAGCTTCCGGCTCATTGATCGGTTCCGATACTGCCGGCTGCTGCGCTCCCGGCTGTCCAAAATCTAATCCCATACTTAATTCCCCCGTTTAAATATTTTTTCTTTCCATGATAATAACGCTGCTCTTCCCCGATCTGCCGATAAATCCGGCACATTCAGGTCATATAAATATTCTCCAATCTCATGTTCTTCCATGATATTTTTTTGAAAAAAACCTTCGACACTTCGATATCCAGTGGGAACAAAAAACAGTACGTCAAATCCAACCAAATTTAAGAATGCCGTTAAAATGCTGTCTTCCAAAGAAAGGCACTGTTCCGTCGTGTGGACAATCATAATCTTTGGATTCTTTTTGGTAAAATCGAATTTTTGAATCAGCTGAAGCAACTGTTTCGGCAAATTCAACACGGTTGAAAGAATGGTATATTCCGTACCATTTTCAAAGGTACCCTTTATGATCTTCTGGTTGATCAAAAGCTCCAGTTTCTCCAATATATGATTCTGCATTGCTTCTCTTAAAAAACCATATGGATACAGGCGGTGATCTTTGATCCTTTTCTTTTGAAGCCTTCCATCTTTCAGAAACTCCGTCACATTCATCTTCTGAGAACTTCTTTGCGGTCCCTGAAACCATGGAAGCTTTGTAACCAAAACGGTATCTGCAGTATTCAGATTCCGAAGCTCCTCCCAGTACCTTGCTAAATCTCCGTCCTTTACTCCGGATATTTTACTGCAAATTACAGGCATTGTAACAACTTCCTGAACCACCTGAAAATTCGGCCGGTATTTCAGTTCTTCATCCCAAAGAAGACGAATCTCTTCATACATTGTCTGAAGATTCACCACATTGGCTTTCTTATGCTGTCTCTCTCTGTACATGCCGGAATCCTGATACATCAAAGTATCCAATTCCCGCTCTGCATAATATGCAGCGGTCCCCATGCGCAACATTGCATTTTCTGTAGGAAAACTCTCTGCCTCCATCGACTGATCGTAATGGAGTTCCAGCAGCTCCGGCGCCTGAAGACAGCAAGGATGACTCTGGTCCGGAACAAAAATCAACAAATCTGTGGGAAGCTTCGATAAAAATCTCAAAAACAATGCCTCATTTTCATTCCGGCATCCCCCGAAGTCAATCACACAGGCAAGTTCCGGCAGCTTCCATCCCTGAAACAGAATCTTTTGGTATCTCCGAATCCAGCACAGAAGATAAACGGCTTTGTTTGCAAGTCGTTGAAGGTTGCCCTGCTCTTTTTCAAACTTCTCCATCATTATATCAATAAACGTTTGATTTATCAATTGCTCCAGCTGCGGATTCTCCCCGCATCGAATATTGCCGGATAAATGGGAGAGCATCTGCTCTATTGTTTTGTAGGGCTGTCTGCGGATTTCCCCAATCTCTTCCACCGATGGCTGTGGAATCGTTTGATCCAGAATCAGAATCTTTCGGCCGGACTGCCTCATCTGTTCATAAAACCGAAACAGATCCTGCATATATGTGACCGGATTCTCCACACCGGTGATTCTCCAAAAGCAATGATAAAATTTATTTGGTTCTGTTCCGCGGCTTCCAACAGGTTCCAAAGCAGCTTCCATCCCCTTTTTTTGACTCCATGTATTGATCTCCCCAAAAATCTGAGGCCGCTCTCCGTAAAGCATCGCTAAGTTCTGACGCCGCTGCTGCTCCTCCCCAAGCTGCCGGATTCCAAAACCTTTCGGAAACGAGCTCATTCCTTCCTGCACATAATCTGTAAAAATCTCTGATATTTGACCGCAGTCTTCCATGGACTCATACTGTAAAAGTATCATATCACAGCCGGCTCTGGAGAGAATATCCAGCATCCGTAATCCGTAATTCCCCGGATCTCTCTCACATAAAATCTTCGGAATCTCCTCTTTTCCCAAAAAGACAAGAATTCGTTCAAATCGATAATACAGCCAGCACATAAACTTAATATAAGCATTCTTTAAAATATTCAGATTTTTTCCCTGTCTGTGCATATCCATCAGACCATCATACATTGCCATTGCAATGCGGTCTCTCTGTTCTTGATCCAATCTTGGAAGCCATCGTTGCAGCTGCTGTAAAAAAAACTTTACATCCATGCGAAATTCAAGTCCCATCATTTCTTCATAGTAAGAAAGATTCTGTTCTGTGGGGTTTGGTATCTTTCCCTCCAAAATCACCCCCCGACGCCTTGTCTCCGAGTAATATTTCATAAGAAAATCCAAGATCTTCTCACTGAACTGACAAAACCGGTACGCATAAACTTCCTTTCCTGTTCTCTCTTTGCTTTTCTTAAAAAAATCATCGAACTCTTTGATTGTTCCACGCTTAAACATCCTCTTGACCCCAACATATGATAACTTTATTTTTCCTCAATCTTTATTTTTAATCTTATCATATTCCAGGGAAAATAACTATCTTTTTGCAAATTTTAATGCTATAATCAATGGTATCATTTAAAGGGGTGTAACTTATGAAAAATTCTGTTTTACATTACAGTGTCGGCGCTCTTTTGTATTGTCCCGCCAACGCTGAACATATCGTAAAATCCTTAATCCACAATCGATTTGGCTCCAACTTTTCTCTGGCCCTTTGTCTGGAAGATACCATTCCGGAGGCCTGCGTGGAAGAAGCATTGCAAATCCTTACCCACTCTCTTTTTTTATTACAGGAAGCTGCCTCGCGGCAGGATTTTTTTATGCCTAAAATTTTCATAAGGGTTCGCAATCCTGAACAAATTCTTACAGTTTATCACAGGGCAGAAGCTTCTCCATTGATTACAGGCTTCATTCTTCCAAAATTTGACCTGGAAAACGCAGATGCCTATCTGGAAGCTGCCCTTTCCGTCCATCGGCTTAGCCCCCGTCCTCTGTACATTATGCCGATTCTGGAAAGTCCTTCTATGATCGACCTTCGCCACCGGTTCGATCTTTTATATTCATTGAAACAAAAATTGGATTCCGTCGAATCTCTTGTATTAAATGTTCGTGTCGGAGGAAACGATCTATGTCATGCTTTTGGATTTCGGCGTCGTTGGGATCAATGCATTTATGATATTTTACCGATTGCAAATCTATTATCTGACATTGTCTCAGTCTTTGGACAAGATTATGTTATTTCCGGGCCTGTCTGGGAATATTACCGCGGCTCCCATTGGGATTATGGCATGAAAAAAGAGCTGGAAAAAGACCAGCTCTGCGGCTTTATCGGAAAAACAGTGATCCATCCAAACCAAATTTCTCTTGTCCATCAAGCCTATCAAGTATCCCGCCAAGATTATGAAGATGCTGTGTCCATTCTTCGCTGGGACCAAACCTCCCACTCCCTTGTCAGCGGAAGCCAGAATCACGAACGTATGAATGAATATAAAACCCACAGAAACTGGGCGCAGAAAATATTATTTCTTTCAGAAGCTTATGGAATTTCAGGGCATGTTGAGGGTTAAAATCCTTCCCATGCCCTGACAGCTTTTACGTATCTGCCATACTTCGGATCAATCCGCATGCCTTATAATGGGTCAGCCGGCAATATTCTACCGGAACCTGCTTCTCCCCTGCAAGCCGCACAATGTGTTCCAAAGACGGATCCTCCTTCCATTGATTGGAAATGAGCACTTTCCATGGAATCCTCCGAAGCAGTACTCTCGTAGTTTCCCCGATCCCCGGTTTTATCAAATTGATATCTTTTATTTTATACTTCCGCGCTAATTCTTCCACTTCCTCCAATCCTGTACCTTCCGGTACCCTCTCGCGGGCCCTCTCCGAATATTTTTGAAATTTTGACTCTATCGCCTGTAAAAATTGCCGGGATAAATCCTGTGCTTCCATCTCCTCATAATAAACAGCCCCATGAAAGTCCTGTTCTTTGATAATATCATCTCTTAAAAATGTTCTGCTGATCAAGCCTGAAACTGTGCAGTTTAAACATGAGCTTGGAATCAGAAGATCCTCATGTGTTCCGCAAAGCTCCGTTAAATTTGCCGGATCCGCCAGCACCGCCAATTCAGACGAAACATCCTGAAATTCTTTCACATCTTTTTCCAGTTCCCGAAAAATAGCTCCTTTTCCAGTCCATCCGTCTACAAATAAAAGATCTTTTGCCTCATAGCGGTCGAGCAAATATTTTATGGCATTTTGATCAATTCCTCTCCCGCGAATAATAGAAATAGAATAATGTGGTATTTCCATTTGATATTTCCAGCGAAAGTATCGTTTCAGCAAGATTCCTACCGGAATCCCGGCTCTTGCTAACGATACAAGAACCACTGTTTTCCCTCGTTTTTTTAAAATCTTGTCTGCCAGCGTACCTACTGCGTCTGCCACCGGATCTGCATAATGCAGCAATGCATTTTCATAGGCTTCCATATATTTTTTTGTAGGAACATACTCGATTGGCAGCATCTCACAGTAATGTCGCCCTGACTGAATCTGCCGTTCTCTCTCTTCTGTTGACTGTGGCTCCACCTGCCCGGTAATATCCTTCAGCAACAGAGTTACATCCTCTTTTTCATAACTGCTTCTCATTTCTCACACCACCTGACTACAATGATATCTTTATTTCCACACTCCTGCAAAGCATGAAGCAGAGTTTTCATTCCTCGATCCGCCACTCCCGGAGCATCCGTGATAACAAGAACCAAATCATATGCTTCAAGTTCATACACATACGTTTTTCGGCTCTCCTCATAGCAGCTGATCAGCTCCCATCGCTCTTTCAGTGGATATTCCGTCTCTCGGCTGACTGCAATGGGACTTCTCGTTGTTGCATGACACTTCACACTCTTTCCCTTTTGTTCCAACGCCGCTCCGACGCACATTGCCGGAAACATAAATTCCTCCGTTCCCAGCACAAGAATTTTTTGTTTTTGACAAGCATCAAGTTCCCGGCAAATCGACTGCACAAGTTCCCCACAAGCCTTTTCATACACTTTTCCCTGTGTCAAATGTCTGGGATTTGTCCATCCTTTCAAAACAATATCCCTGATATATGCTTCATTGACCTGAGATCCTGCCTTATAATAGCTTCCGTCACCTTGATACAGTTCTGCGACGGACCGATACTCTTCATTTTTTGCAGACAGCAGATAGAAACGATCGATCTTCTTTTCCTCAAATCTCCTTTTTGCCGCGGCATCCATCCCATTGACAATCGAGATCACAGAATAATCAAAGTTTTTTTCATACTCTTTTTCAATGACACGGATCGCATTGCAAATGGTATTTCCGGTGGTAATTTCATCCTCTACAAAAATAATACGATCGATCTGATCTTGGATCTGATCAAATTCATTTCTAACAATTTTTTGTTCTGCCGCGTGACTGTGCGCCTCCGAAAAATACAAATATTTTGCCCCCGGAATCTCTTCTCTCGTTGTTTGAATATAGGAAACGTCAAATTGAACAGCCAGCGCTGCTCCAATTGCCGTTGCTGTTTCTGCAAACCCAATCATTAAAATTTTCTCATTCCCATAGCATCCCTCTAGTTTTTGCCCCAGTTCTTGAAACAGTCTGAATGATTTTGTCGGTGACACCGGCACATGCTTTCCCTGAAAACGATTTACTAAAAGATAGTTTCTTTTCGGATTCTTCTCACGCTTCGCTACTGCAATCATTGATGGTTCCATGGCTACTCCTGTTCTTTCTTATCTTACTTCGATTTTTATATTTTACAGATCTCCTTTGGAAATTGTACCATATTTTACGAAGATGGAAAACGCTTCTTTCCCCTTGATTGTTTGAGACATTGATATCTAAGATTCTTTTGACAGAATCTGCAAATATTTTGTCGGCACCCAACTATTGAGCTGCCTGATCAGCGCTTCCTGCTGTCCATTGTTTTTCTGAACCTTGCTTACCGTATACTTTTTGCCAGTATAAGCCGAAGCAACTTTCTTTCCCCTGCTGGCTCCGCCATATACCGCGCCGGATTTGATTTTGACCTTTGCACCTGCTTTGAGTGTGCTAACAACCTTGCTTGCCGTGGAGGTCCCAATGGTCTGATTCAGAATTGCTTCTGCCAGCACTTTACCGATCTTGTCCGCTCCCACAGATTTATACAGCAGATAATCGTCTTTATCATCCACAAAACAAATTTCAAACAGCATCGCCGGCGCTTTGGTGTGCTTCAGATAATACAAACTTTTGGATGTCTTCAGTCCCCGATCGGTAAACCCAAGAGCCTTCATTTTCTTTCTGCACCGGTTTGCCACTGCTTTCTTAGAAGAATTCCAGCTGTACGCCCAGATTTCAAAGCCTCCTACTTTTTTATCTCCTTTTCTGTCGTTCCTGCCGGAATTTAGATGGACCGAATAATCCTGTTTCACACTGTGCGCATTACATTTGGCGCAAATCTTTACCAGCACATCGCTCTGACTTTTCCCATTTTCCACCGTGCAGTCATAGACCGCTGCGCCGCCTTTCTTTAAATACTTTATGATTGCTTTTGCAATTTTCCGGTCCTCTTTGCTCTCATCTAACAATCCCTTTGCCCCGCAGGCAACTTCCCCGAATGGGTTATGCCCTCCATGTACATTATATTTTACCATTATGCTTCCCCCTCCTCTTCTGCTTCCGGCTCTACGTCCTCCACGTCGTTATATTCTGTATCCTGTAGCATAGGATCCTCTAATAAGTCCACTGCTTCTTCCTCCGGCAGTCCGGCAACGGAAGTCAGCAAAGATACCACTCCTGCAAGTGCTGCGGTTCCCGCAACGGTTTTCCAATCTACCGCGGTAATCGTGGCGGCTGCCGGCAATAAAGCCACCGCAGTCTGCGCCATAGTCTTCACAGCTCTCACACCTGCTGCCTTTGCCCATTTTTTTGTATCTACCGATACCTTGAATACACTATTCTGAAACATATCCTTATCCTCCTTAAATCAAATGCCCAACTGCTGCTCCGATCAGTACGCTGATCAGCGCCGTAAGAAGGGTTGTTTTTACTAATTTCCAACTCTCCGCCGGTTCCTGTTCCAGCTTGTCCAGCCGGACACCCTGTATTTTTAATTCCTCCAGCATCTGAGTCAGATTCATCGCCATCTCTTTGACAGAGATCACAAGGTCCTGAATCACTTCATTCTGTGCTTCCTGCTTGTCCATTCGCTTTTCCAGTGAACGAATGTCTTTTCGGTGTTCTGCAAAACGAACTTCAATTTCATTTTCTTCCATAATTTCTCCTTTCAAATTTTCAGTAAACAAAGCGGACAAATCCACTTGGGCTTCCTGCTCCCCAATCTTACGGAGCATTTTTTATTTTGTTAGGAGATCCATCCAAAAGAATTTCCTAACAAAATAAAAATAAGACCTCTCGGTCTTAACATTACAATAAACAGCTAAATTCAGATTTAAATATTACTGAGGATAATCTCAACAAAAAAGCAGATAAAGTTATAATAGAAAATTTAAATTCTAGTCTTTCTTTACTTTCATCGCAAACTGCCAATGTGAAGAATCTAAAAATCATCTGCAACTTGTTAATTCAATAAATGTTCCCGCACATGGATATGTAGACGTTATTATTCCCTATGGAGTAACAGTAAAATCTGTGCTTGGTGTAGTAGCATCTGTTGCTACAACCTCAAATTCAGCGGAATATGGAAACATAAGTGTTGCTGGCGTTGCTGGTTCTTTTGGAACTACACAAGGCACTATCCGCTTTTTTAATAACACAGGAACAGGAAGAGCGCCCGGAGCAAATGTCATTATTATTGCAAATATTTAGTATTATAATCCTATAAACTCTACGCATTAAACACCGTTTGTTGTATCTAATTTGTAAATAGTATGATTCAGATTTATATCTTGTTCGCGGTGTTTAACATTTACAAATGAAAATAGATATGGAAAGATCGTTTAATGAACTAGAGTAATAGCTAGTTTCCAATAGCTACCCAAAATGCTGCATCCGTTGCTGCATTTCCTGTCGCATTGCTGTATCTTAAGTTGAATCCAACAGTGTTGATGTCCACGGCAGCTACGCCACGATTATATGCACTATAAGCACTACATACTATTACAGTTGGTGGAGATGAGAATGTGTGTCCAAAATTAATCCAATAGTCTTTATTTCCAGTAGGATTAGAAACTGCTCCGTGGTGTCCTTTGGCAATAAAAAAGTTTTGAACATTCTCAAGCCCTATTTGTTCCTTCGTTACTGTATGTGGATTATTTATATGATTTGATAAATCTATACTATTAGCTTTCTTAACAATTTGATTATTTGAAGTTGTTAAATCTGAATTTAGCTTTCTTATTTTATCTCCATTTATTTTTCGCATTACATTGATTCTAAATAATACAATTAATTTCTAATGATAAATTTTTGTACAAAAACAAAACCTCCCTTCTTGGCAGATTAAAAAGTTATATTATTTCTAAAATTTAATCTGTATATTTATCATATTGATACTTTAATCGGTCTGTATTCGCATCATAATAAACATTACAAGTCATATTTACATCACTATGTCCCATTAAGATCGCTACATCCTGTGCAGGCATCCCCCGATTAATCAAATTCGTACAGAACGTTCTGCGGAATTTATGTGGATGTGCATGAATTCCACATAAATTCCCCAAATTTCTTATAATTCTTTCCACTCCATCCTTCTGTAAACGATGATATGGATACCTTCTTGCAATAAACAACGCCGGATTATTATCCTTCCGGCTTTCTAAATACAGATCTAAGTAAGGAATAGCAGAATCAGAAATAAAAATAGATCTTTCCTTATTTCCTTTTCCTAAGATTTTTATCTCTTTTTTTGCAAAATCTATATCAGAAATATTTATATTACATATTTCCGATACTCTGCATCCAGTACATGATAAAATTTCAATTAAGGCTCTATCTCTAATATTTTTACAGCTCATTCTCATTTTTTCTATTTGCTGTGGTGTATACGCTTTTTTGCGTACTTGCTTGACTTTTGCCTTTTTTATCTTTCTAATTGGATTCTTATTAATGTATTCTTCATCCCATAGCCATGTAAAAAAACTAGATAATGCACCTCGCTTATTATTCATGGAACAGTCTGAAATCCCTCTTTCTCTTTTATAAGCAAACAAAAAACCGCGAATATCCGTCGCATCAATCTCGCAAATCTTTTTTCCCTTAAAAGCTTCTACAAATTGACTTAAATGTAAATTGTACTGTTCAATTGTCTTTATAGACTTATTTTCCACTGCCAATGTAGCAAGGTAAGTATTCTTCAATATTTCCAATGTATTTTCCTTAAAACCGACTTCGGTTGATTCCTTTCTTATTTCAACCTCCTTAAATTCTGCCACCAATACTTCCTCTAACTGTCTTTGCTGTGTTTCAGACAACAACATTCCCATTTTTCTTAAAATATTACTAATTATCTTGTCCCTCAAAAAATCACTCCTTTCAAAGAGCATTTTAACACGACATTAGGTAGTTAAATTCAGATATAAATACTCTTATTGGAGAAAAAGTTGATAAAATAAATTTAAATAATTCTGTATAACAACATTATATATTCGTGAAACAGAAATTTGACATCTAGTACAAAATATACTGGGCACTTAGTATATACAGTTTTATTTATCAAGAATCTTTAAAATATATGTCAAGCGATTTATATGGATTTTAGTTAGTTTTTTGTTTTTATTTGACTGACTGTATCAATAATGCTTTTTACATTACACGTAGCCATATAAACACAGTAATATAAGGTGGCAAATTTCCGGCATTTCCTGTTCCAGATGCAGCTGTAGCATTATTACTTGGAGTACCTGTATTTCCAGAAATATTATGCGTATGATTAACTGATTGTACTCCTGTATTTGTAATTCTGGACCATGTTGCATTTCCAGATACTCTAGGATACTTATAGGTTGTTCCCCCTACATCTCCAGAATCCGCACCTGGTGATTCATCTGTAACAGGCCAATATTTGCAAGTAGAACTTCCTGTCCCGTGTGTGTGTGTGATACACTTTGTACTCCAGATATCAGATTAATTACATGTGTATGGCTGCTCATATTATGACTATGATTTTGTAAATCTTTATGCCCACCAATTTTCTTTATGCCATTAAAACTACCATCGTTTTCATCTACACCTACCAATGTACGTCCATTGGCAAACCGTTCCCAAGTTCCACCGAAAATGTTTCCAGGATTTGTATTGTTTACAGAAACATAAATACTTCCCACTGGATAAACTTTTTCCAGTAAATCTGAATTTAGCTGCGCTAATTTCTCCTGAACGTCTGCCATACCTTGTTTCGATTGCTCAACCCAATCTTCAAATGTTTCTACGGATACTAATCCTGCCGGATCAAGGTTCACCTCCATAGAAATATCATTGGAAACCTTAAAATGGAAATTCCAAGTAACTGAAAATCCCGGGCTTTCTAAATTTGATGGAATCATTTTTCCTTCTTCTGCCTGAGCAAGACAATAAAGTATTTCACCTTCTTCCGGATCTTCAGCATAAAAACCTACTTGCCATAAAGTATACGGCTCTGCAACATCCATATTATTTAGCAATACCGGAATTACGACTTCCTCCTCTCCCTGTTTCATTTCCTGAACAAGCAGTTGCTGCTTAGCACCCAAAACTTCTGTCTGTTCTCTCAAATCCACAATCTCTGCTCTTCCTGTTCCCGTTTTGATTTTTGTAATCTTTAAAGTACTGCCTTTCATCAGTTTTGTTTGAAGTTTCATTCCCTTTTTTGTAAGTACTGTATTTTTCCAAAGATTCATAATGTTCATCCTTTCTTAATTCATAACCGTTATTTCATAATGTTCGTGTTCTGAGATACAAGATCCCAAATACGTCGTTGTCTCTGTCTCAATTAGCTCTGACATTTTTATCTCATAAATCAGATGTGCCGGTTTCACCTGGTTTAAAAATTCCCGGATTTTCGTTTGATCCTTCACATATCCCTGTACAAACACTCCGAACTTATTTTTCGCAAGATGTTCTGTCAAGACGACGGTATATCCTGTCAAAGCTGCAAGTGTATCTTCAATCTTTTTCGGATTATAGTAATGATTTTTTATCTTCTCCAACAGATTTTGCCTGCGCTGCTCCATAGTCCAGGAATTTTGAGGATAAGAGCGATACTGTTCCTCCCAATATTCCATAGCCCACTCTTCCGATACCAGCTGCAGCACCAGCTGATCTTTCATTCGCTCCGGAAATTGATCAATATCATCTAATACCGTTCCGATCGCCTGAAATAACGAAAGTCCTACATAAGCCTCTCCATAAACCGGACTCACAAAATCTATGATTTTTTGAGCTTCCGGGCTTGTTAAAATCTTATGCATTTTCTCTGTTTCATTTCTCATACAAAACCTCCGTTTCCGTTAATGTCACTGACTGAAGCATTGGAATGCTGCCTGCCGGAATTGGAAGATTCACAGCAGTATCCTGATAAAGCGACGAATCTTCAGCATTTTGTACAATTAAGTTCTTATAATCATAAATTCCTTCGGTATTCCCTAAAATTTTACACACTTGTGTATATCGTATCTCTCTATCATTTGCGGCAAACTTCAAATAGTCATTTAACGCAGACGCAACAGTTTTCTCAACCGTCTCCAGTTTTGCATCCCTCAATTCCACATCCGCCGAAACCGTCAAAAGCATACTTTTTTGAGCTTTCACATCAATTTTGGCATTGATCGGTGCCAATCTCTTTTCAGGATCATCCGGCTGCATAATCAAGTCATAAACACTCTGGCATAATTCTTCTGATGCCGGCTGACCATTGGAATCCGTAATGACAATCTCAATGACCCCGCTGTCATCCTCAGGAGTTAAAATCACTGCATCTCCAACTCCTTCCACAGACGTTGCCCAGCGTTTGTAGTCGTTGATATTTCCAATAAAGGATTGCCCCTGTGCCTGGTCATATTCCATAATTCGCTCCCTGAGACTCTCATCCTCTTCGGCTTCCATTCCTCCCGTTATCGGTTCCTTATTGATAACCAGTGTGATATCTTCTGAAATATCGTCCTGCAGCAGTACGGTTCCTGCCGCACTATTCCCATTCATTCCTGCCTCGATACTCTGAATTTCTACCTCAACACTTCCTGTACCGTCCTCACCTTCTAGGATCTCTGCATCTTCTAAAGTCACATATTCTTTTGCCGGTTCATCATTGATACTTTCTGTCATAAAAATAGTACCCTCTGAAATGAGCGTACCGATTTTCCCCTCGATATATAATTTCCCGGAAGCATTGGTCGCTTCTTTTCGTTCCAGCCCTCTCGTTTCCGCATGATAATCTAAATAAATTCCTTCTGCAAAACGAGGCCAAATCAGCTTGATGGTTTCTACCAGCTCAAATTCTTTCATTCTTGCCACCTCAATGGCTGTCGGTCTGGTTAAATCGTATATGTATCCCCCTTCTGATTTGTCGATGTCCTCCGGCAGCTCCGCCAACATTCTTTGATGGATTTCCTCTTCACTGCAGGTTTCCTTTAAAAACTCCGGAACCTGAAAATCATCCTCCTCTAATTCTTCCACTTCATCAAAAATTTCTTCTTCCATAATAGTCTCCTTTCTCATTTTTGAATTACTGTTTGAAATTCTACTTCATTAGAATTTATCCCGATAACCCGACACAAAACCTCTACCTCCACATCATTCACCCACAGAAATTCCACAGACTGAACCACTTCCGTTCGATGATAGGGATCAGCCTCCAATGCATCAACAATTTCTTTCTTAAGTAGATTTTCAATTTCTTTTCTGTCTTCAGCTTGAAAAATTTGCTCAATATCAAGGCCAATATCATCACTGTATGCTTGGCATATATATCTTTTGGTTTGCAAAATTTTCATACACCATTGAATCCATGCTTCCACGCCATCAGCTTCTATTAGCTTTTTCGTACCGTCTTGTTTAAAATCTCTCACGGAATCATCAAAACTAATGCTTTTTCGATATCCATAAAATTCATCATAAAATGCTTCATCTAACTCCTGCAATTCCAATTCTTCATCATCTAAATCTTCAGGAAATACATTGTCCATCTCTTTCTACCTCCTAACTTTTCTTTTTTATTTTCCCCAGAATCACAGGGATATCATCTGCCCATAAGATTAAAACCCGATCCTTTGGATCTAATGTTAATTTCTGCGCAAAGTCACATATTACATATTCTGTTTTTTCTACTACTTCATCCGGAAAACTATCTAAAACTAAATTTCCCATTGAATCAATCTTGCCAAATTCAGCAACAGGAGAAACATTAAAATTTTTAATATTTCCCATTCGACTCTGTAATACTGCCGCTAATTTGGTACTCCCTCTTGCTGCCATCTTATTTCTCTACCTCCAATATCATAATGCCTGTGTGATTGTTAATCCCGTCAATAAATTAGACACATTATATATCCCCGATTTCGTTTTAATCAGACATTTATATTTCGGATATTCCACTGATGCTTCCATTTTACTCACCTCTCTTTATTTCACCATCTTAGTCAATGTAGCATATCCTGCGATACCATCTACTTTTAATCCATTTTTCCTTTGATAATTTTTAATTTTCTTTACAGTAGAATCCCCACATATTCCATCTTTGGAGGCCCCAACTCTTCCTTGTACAAATTTTACTACTTCTCCTCTTTTTCCCTTTTTGATAAAGATCTGTTTCATAGCAGCCTTTGTCTTTGAATCTAATCGTCCGTTTTCTATAACTTTTTTATACTGTCCTTTATCCTTGTTCATTGCTTTTTGCAACGCCAATATTGCTACCTTTCGTTTTTCTGTTGATGAAACCGATGGGATTAATAAAACTTGTCCTTTAAAAATAGAATACTTACTTAATTTAGGATTTTTCTTCCTCTCTTTGATCACTCTCTGATCAATTTTCTTTTTATTTGCTTTATAAATTGTTTGATATTTTTTCCCATCTCCATAATACTTTTTAGCAAGATCTCTTAAAGTTTCTTTATTTGACTTTACTTTATACTTTTTCGTTTTTTTGAAGAACGCTTAGTTGATTGATTCAAAATCAAATCTACTGCATCCACAAATTGAATTGTATACTTGTAGTCACCAACTGATGTTAATTTATATTTGAATTCCTCAATATACATTGTTCTTTTATTAATCACAGAATCGGAAATAAGTAATTCTACCTTTTTATTTCCTGTTCGTTTGCTTTCCAAAAAATTGATATAAAATTCTGGTTTTTTTAAATCTGCATCCGAAATCTTCTTTCCTTTGTTCAGTGGATTTACTTCCTTTTGAATATAAGACTGTCCCTTTCGTACATAGGCAGGAAAAATTCCTTCCCATGCAATCCTACAAAGATTCCTTCCTTTTGGAATCATAACTTTTCCCAAATCTAAAATCTCATACTCCTGGAACCTTGATGAACTGCTATATTCCATTGTTTCAGGTAACATCGGCAGAGTAATATAACTGCTTGTATTTCCCGACTCGTAAATATTAATATTCATAACATCCTCCTTTTAAGTTGCCAATGGTATATTTTTATATGCTCCTTCTAAAGCATCGGCAATGATCGAACACAATTCCTCCGATACTTGTTCCCTTTGAGTTCTCAACAACTCTAATAAAAAAATCTGTCTGTTGCTCTTTTGATTCTTAGCTAAAGAATTGCTCCTCATCGAAAAAGAAACTGTTCCTTAACTTCTTTTTTAGAATTTTTTGAATCAGATCCGCTTTGGATTCCATCTCCACCGATTCTTCGATTCTTATTTCCAATTCTCCTAAAAAATCATGCTTCATATTAATTTCTTCTTTTATTCCGCAAACTAATCTTGGAAACGCCTCATCCGCTGCCTCCCGGGGAACCATTTGAAAGAAAATTGCCGGAGCATTTTGATACTTAGATAAGAGTTCCGTCAGCTCTTCCAAACTACTCAGCTTTTCATAAATTTGCTGCTGCATTTTTTACCTCCTTTCCTTTTTATTTCACATTCGATACAGAACATATGTTCCCTTTTCGATGTGTTATCATAATATCACTCTTTCACCGGGCATTGTGGGCAAAATACTTTTTTTTAAAATTCTCATATTTTCTTGCAGCCGTTCTGCGATCCATTCCCATCTCATCTCCGATTTCCTGCCATCCGAGATTGTATGCCGCCCGATATCGAACAATCATACGAAGCTCCGGATCATCCACTTCCTCCAGACATCTTTCCAATTCCCTTCTGGCATCAAACAATCTTTGAATCGTCCTTCTTAGCTGCTCTTCCAGCAAAACTCTTTTCGCTGCAATCTCTCCGGTCTTATCACTATATTGATTTCCTCTGGGGAGACCATCCAGTGCTCCTCCTCCGGGTATCGCCTTCTGATTTAAATTTTTCATTTCTTCTCTTAATTTTTCCAATTCCAAATTAAGAAAATAAATTTTTTCTAATTCTTTTTGTTTTAACACCATAAATTTCCACCTTTCCTCTTGCCTTTATCGAACATACGTTTTATAATAAATATATCTTTTCGATGTCCCATCGGTCGTTCTGATTGGGTCCAAGAATCATTTGTTACGCACTTGCATATTTTACACTCTTATAATATGCTCATTTGAGTTTATTGTCAATGCTTTTTCTACTCGTTCGAGTATTTTTTAGCGTGCGAAACAGAGGAAGCAATTTACTTGCCGCCGCAGATATGATATATTGATTATAAGATTTTCTATGGATTTCATATTAGAAAGGCGGTTTTTATGGGAATCGGAACGAAACTTACCACATTAATGAAAGAAAAAGAGACTAATGTCAATGAATTGGCTCAGAAAGTAGGGGTCGCTCCCACTACGATTTACTCTATGATTAAACGAGACAGCAAAAAGGCTGACATTGGTCTTCTTGTGCGGATCAGCCAGGAACTGGGAGTTACCGTAGAATATTTTTCTGATGAAGCAATACCACAGACTTCCTATCATGATCTTAAGAATTTAATTGCCCGAAACGGCAAGGATATTTCCACTGAGGAGAAGTTAGAATTGATTCGCATGCTTTCAGATCTTTAGAAGATAAGGATGGACAGATCATTTGGATTATACGAAAACACAAACAAAAATTCACAAAATTATTCTAGAATTATTCCAGAAGTTTCATATTCAATCTTTCCCTTTGGACTGTTTTCAACTTATTGAGGACTGCGGATACCGGATCATAACTTACCAGCAAATGCGCCGTACAAACGTACAATTATATGAATACTGTCAACGTCTCTCCGACGATGCATTTCATTTTAAACCAAAAAAACTGGTCGCTTACAACGAGGACCAGTCTTTTTACCGTATTCGATTTTCTCTCATGCATGAGTTAGGGCATATTGTATTAAACCACAGTGGAGATCATCAGAAAAATGAGCGGGAAGCGAATTATTTTGCCAGTCATATTTTAGCTCCCCGGATGGCCGTCTACTATGCCAAACCAGCAGATTCCGCGGAACTTTCTCACATGTTTCAGATCAGCCGAGAGGCAGCGCGTATTGTCCTATCCGACATGCAGCTCTGGTATCAGCATACCCGATACCATATGACTCAGCTGGATCAGCAGCTATATCAACATTTCTATAACGAAAATGCACGAGGCTTTGTCTATCACATTGCTCCCTGCTTCTATTGCCTCGCTCCTGTTTATAATCATAGCTTTCAATCACATTCCGGGGCTCCTCTCTGCCTTCATTGCCTTCATCGTCAATTTCGTCAGACAGAGGAAGTGCTTAGAAAAAAGGAACGCCTGGATCGCTCCTATCGGGTCATCCGGCAATGGGAGGAGCGGGAAAATCCATAATTACATTATCGGTATTTTTCCCAAAATTGTTGAATTGTCTCTGCAGCATCCTCACGTTTTTCTGTGGTCCAACTCAGATCAATCCTTTGCCATCGATCCTGATCATAACAAAAACGAATTCCTTCCATCCTTTTATTTTTTGGTCCGGTCAAGACAATCTCTGAAATTTCTGACCATCGAAAGAAGCTTTCCCTTTTTTCTCCAAAATCTATTTTCATTCCTTCGGAATTTAAATGAATATAATCCGGATTTTTAGACAGTTCTTTTACACTCGATATTCCTGTCCCGACAAAAAGTGCAATAATCAGCAGCTCCATCAGCTTCATCCAAAGAAGATCTCCCTGTTCCTTCCACATAAAAAGCATAACCAAAATGACAACAACTGCACACTGCACAGCTCTGAGTTTCTGTTTTTTGTAGCTGCGATGAATCGTAACACAATTTTGCTCTTCTCCATTTCCATAATCTTTCCATGCATTATCTATCATTGCATAGACCTCCTCTACCTCTTCTGCCATATATTTTACCATGAAATCAGACAAAGAAAATTTATCTCCCAACAGAAGTTTTTTACATTTGTTTTTACTTTTTTTGTCCTTATAATAGATTTTAACTTCCATATAATTTTTTCGTTTATAAAGCTTACAATTTGAAAGTTCTTTCCATGGTAATTTTAATGATTGTCTTCCGAGTCCCAGACAAATCTCCATGGTATCTTCTGTCAAAACCAATAATTTATCTTCGCCCAATGCTGCGAAAAGTATTTGAATCGCTAAAAATCCAAACAACACTGCAATCAGAACAGTCAAAAACCGGTATGTTTCTCCATACACTGATAAGAGAACGAAAACTCCTGCCAACACAAAATTGACTGCAGCACAATGTTTATTTTCCTTTTTATTTTTATGTACAATATATGTCATCCTACTTCTCTCCAAAACATCACCAGCTTCCTCCGCCTCCGCCTCCGAAGCCGCCTCCGCTAAAACCTCCGCCTCCGGTAAAATCACCTCCGGAAAATGTATCTCCGGCCACTTCCGAAGCTTTGACTGCGGTCAGATGATCTGTCACAACATGATGCATACAGTTCCCCATCATATAATAATGGAACAAAGGAAGATCCGCATCATATCCATACCAATCCGGCGCCGGTACCTTTAGTGCATCCAACTTTTCCGCGTACAAATCAAACAGACCAAATACCATTGCAAAAGGGAGAATGTGATAAAATAAATTGGGATGTTCTTTCCCAATCGCTTTCATGCGGTCCAGTTCAGCAGTTTCTATAAAGTCACGCAAGCCTGCCAGATATCCCATCCATTGAACACATTCTTGCGTCCGTTTCTTCATAAATGCAGTAAACACAAGCTCTGCTGCTGCAAACAACACAAGGATTCCGTAGACCCACAAGAAATCAAACAGATCCCCCTGTCGGATGCGAACATAGAAATATCCTCCTGCTCCGACCAGTCCAACAACTGCCAGCACAGCCGCACCCAACACACTGCCTTTTCTGCCTCCCGAAGCCATTGCATACCATTTGTCTACGGTCAGACATGCCAGAATTCCCGCGCCAAGATAGGCTGCCCAAAACACAAGCAACAATATAATATCCAAAAGCCCTGCCTGTCCATAGGAACACATCATCACAGCAAATAACACCACCGGAATCTGAATGAAAATCATAGATACAATCCTTGCCGCTTTGGAAGATGCCGTATAAATCTTATTTCGATATTGGTACTGGATTTTGTCACCGACCACAGCAATCGTATCGGCAAATTTGTATTTTAAAGCTGAAGCTTTCACCTTGTTTTTCTTTCCAAACAATTCCTCAAACATATAAATCTGATAGTTCGGTTCCTTGTCTGCAATTTCTTTCTGTTTGATGAATGTAACATCCTTTTTCCCTGTTTCCTGAATCTTTAAATACCCTCGGTCTGCCCAATAAAGAATCAGGGAAATCACATCCTTAGAATCTACCATTCCATCCAAAATATATCCCACTGCCGCACTGTCCAATCCCTCCGGCGGCTGATACTGGATGGAAGGGATGACTTTCTTATCTCTTCCGAAGAAAAGATAGAGCACCATGACCAAGACAAGGACAAAAACTGCCAGCGCCAAAATCCATCGGTGTGTTTGAATTTCATTTCTATGGGAAAAATATCCCTCTCCCAGATCTCCAAAACATGTCAGGCCATTTTGAAACTTTAAATTTTTCTCCAAGGTGCCGGAAATCATATGTTTTTCTTTATCAAATTTCAGATCTAAAATTTCTTTTGCAGCTTTTGTCTGACCAAGGGGTCCATAATAAAACTGAATTTTATCAAAGTTTGTTTTCTTTGGAAAGTACAGTCGCAAACGGCTTCCCGCCGGAATCTCATTCTGCCACTGTCCCGGAAAAATATTAAAATAAAGCTTCTGATAAAGATCTCCCTGATATTTCGGTGCCATGCGATATGTAAATTGATAGGTTCCACTGTGAACTAGCCGTTCTTCCTCTCCAAATCTCAAAATTTTGCTTCCGTTTTCAGAACTTTCCTCTAAATCGGTCCCGCTGTTATTGGACCTCAAGTTGAAGTCCGCAAAATAAAGAAGACTTTTCTTTGTTCCGTCCTTCTCATAAAAATTTATCTTCCCTTTATAAGGAATATAGCGATAGATCCCATGCCTTGGCTTTTTAAATTCAACCTTCCAGCTCTCTGTCACGGTATAGCTTCCGTCCTCACCCAGCACGAGTGTTACCTCACAATTCTTTGTTTCCATATTCCTGTCATAGGTAAGCTCTTCACTTGCTTGAACAGAAAAACCCTTTCCTGCAAACACTGTAAGGATCACAAACAATATAACACCGATCCTTACCATATACTTTTTCATAAGCCCTACTCCTCCCCGTTTTTCCTTCGTTTCTTAATGCTTCATCTTAGCCGCTCAGAACTTAATCTCCACATTTTCCCGTTCCTGTTGAGCACCAACCTCAAACAAAGGTTTCCTGTCAAAATGAAACGCACCTGCAATCAGATTTCCCGGGAACATCTCAGCCTTCGTATTGTAGCGGTTGACAACGCCGTTATAATATCTTCTGGAACCGGCAATTTCCTCTTCCAGTCTCTGAAGCTGATCCTGCAGCATATTAAAATTTTCATTTGCTTTCAAATCCGGATAATTCTCCGCCACCGCAAACAAAGATTTTAACGCCCCGGACAGCACATTCTCCTGTTCCATCTGTTCTCCCAAATCCGCCGCATTCATTGCCATATTCCTTGCGGCAATCACTCTTTCCAGTGTTTCGGATTCATGCTTTGCATATCCTTTCACGGTTTCCACATAATTTGGAATCAAATCATACCGTTTCTTCAATGACACATCAATTGCCGAAAAAGCCTCCTCGGTCTTATTTCTCAATGCAACAAATCCATTATATGCGCTAATTCCCCACACAACGATCACGACCGCCAAGACCCCTGCGATTATTATTGCTACCATAAAACGTCTCCTCTCCTGTCCTTAACAACATTTCCTGTCATGAATTAAAATTCCCTGTAATAAATTAGCATGAAATCTTTTGATATACAATTGACATTTACATAAAAACATATAATAAATATTTTTTCCGCACCCCTGGAGAGTTTCAAAGTTCCCCTGACCTTTGGAAATAATTACGTCTGCCTCCTCAATGCTTTGTCTTGCCTCTTCTGAAATCTGATCTAATTCCGTTCCCGTAATATCCGTTCCATTTCCGATCACCCTGACCTGCTGCGTAAGTCCAACTTCCTGTGCATCCTCCATAGTCGCATCATTTAACGCCTGCGCTCCCCGAACAACTGCAGTTAATTGCAGTTTTGGATATAACCTTTGAATTGTCCGCATCACCAATTTATCCAGCACCACTTCTCCACAATTATCTGTAAGATATGTAAGTTTTGTACCGTGCTCCAAATCGTCTTTTAATCGAGAAAACTCCTGCTCATCCAGAACAATTTGATCTGCTTCCTCCAAAAGCTCATGCAGCTTTTTTCCGGTTATTTCTGACATTGTGCCAAAATCAATATAATTTCCGGTCATAGCATACTGCACTGCCATCCTGAGAGGATCTTTTGCCGAGAGAATTTTTCCCCAGATATTTTCCTCCTCCAAAAGCATCATCCCATTAAACTTTTGTTTTACAGGCACATAATCTATTCGCTTTCCAAACATCTCATCCTGTAATTTCAAAATTCTTCCCGTAATCACCGGAGCACTCTCCGTCATATCTGCATCTGCCACAACTTTTACCATACGATGCATATACTCCAATTTTTTCGACTCTTCCATCTCCTGATCGTAGTTGCATAAGTGTTTCTCCATCATGCATTGGATACATGCGGAATTCAATCTGATCCGACTCATTAATTCCTCCTTTTATCTATCAAAGCGTTTTTTTTATTATATCCTAAATCAGACTGAAACTCCATTCTTTCTGTAAATTTCACTAGAACAGAGAAAAAAACTGACGATCATCCTTGTCATAGTAATATACATTATCCGACAAAAAATCGTCTTCAGAAATCAAATTGTTATTGGATTCCCGTACAATTTTCAGCAATTCTTCCTGTAGAAATTGTCTCCGGTCAAATAATATGACAAACTCATGGATACTGGTTGGAAGAAGATACAAATTGCACTCATATTGACGGGCAAACCGATCCAGTACCCCCTCGTAAAGAATCACCCCCGCACCATAAAACTGTTGTTCATTGGTCAATAAAAACGCCGGTTCATCCTCCGGAGTATGTCCTGCAAATCCTGACATCGCCTGAATCTTTGCCGGAAAAACAGCCGGTGTATTCTCTCTGGCATACTGTTCCAGTAATTCCCCGCTCAGGTTCCAATCCTCCATTTTTTTTCGATCAATAAAAACCGGAGACATCACATCGTTCTCCTTTTTCTCCAAAATAAAGTATACTACAGCAAAATCTTCATACAAAATATGCGGAACTTGTTTTAAAAGTTCTAAGTTTTTGTGATAATTCAACAACCGATAGAATATTTTTCTTTGAATATTTTTTAAGCCGAACATATAAATTCCCTTTCTCCACACCGGATCTTTTCCTTTAGTATTCCCAATTTCTATTCTGTCATTCTGAATTGTCTTCCCCATCTATGGTAACACTGTATATTGCTTCCAGCAACATTTTAATCAGGAATGTTGCTTTCAGATCGTGGCAATCTATGGCTAATAGCTATAGTATTTTTATGGAGGGAGATTGATTGATATGAATCAGAGCGAAAGAAAGGCTTTTACAAAAATTAATATCAAAGATACAGGTCTTCGTATCAAACATCTTAGAAAAGATCAGAAACTTACTCAGGAGATGTTATCTGAGATGGCAGGAATTACGCCTCATTATCTGTACGAAATCGAATCCGGACGTAAATCCATGTCCATCCATATTCTCGCATCCCTTGCCTTTGCACTGCAGGTTTCCGCAGATTATCTGTTGTTTGGAGACGCCTCTCAGAGATTGGATTTTGATATTCCATCTGATCATAAACAACTTATGGAGCTTACCACACGCTTGACCTCTTCTCAACGAAAACATGTTTTAGAAATTCTGGAAGTTATGGTTCCCCATTTAAAAAGAGATTAATTGCCGGAAGTGCCAAAAGGCACATTCTGGGATTGTAAACAGGCGCCAAGGTCTCGGCAAGCCCCAACTTTGGCTCATCGCTATCACAAAAAGGAGTTTTCCGTTTGGGAAAACTCCTTTTATCCGACTATCGGCAATTTTTTTACGCCATCTGCCTGCAATGCAATCTCTTCTGAATGGGTTGCTATAATAATGCATTTTCCTTTCTGTGCCAACTGATGGAAAATTTTCATAATTGCTTCTTGAGTCTCACAATCTATATTTTCTGCGGGTTCATCTGCCAAAAGAATTTCCGGGTCATAAGAAAGCGCCCTGGCGATAGCAGCTCTCTGACGCTGCCCCTGAGAAAGTTTTGACGTCCGGTATTCCATCTTTTCTTCATTGATTCCAACCCAATTTAACAGTTTCCTTGCTTTCTCTCTGTTATCTTTGCCGGAAACTTTTGCCAAATCCATAGAAAGCAGCACATTTTCCAGTGCCGTCAATTGTGGAAGCAGACTATAAGATCGAAACACAGTCCCAACATAATGACTCCGATAAATATATGGATTGATCTTTCTAAGATCTCTTTTTTGAAACGATACACTGCCTTCCGTCGGGGTTTCAAATCCCGCCAACAGAGATAACAGCGTTGTTTTTCCTGCTCCTGACTCTCCCAGGACTGCATAAACTTTTCCTTCTTCAAACTCAAAATACAGATGTTCAAAAACTTTCCCCGCACTTCCCTTATAAGAATATGCCAGATTCTCCAGCTTTAATATACACATTATGGAACCTCCTGTCTTTGACTGGACAAAGTTTTCATTGGATCATACGGAATCATCACTGCCGCCGATATCAATCCCGCTATCAGAATGAGAAATGCTCCAATTCCCAGTAACTCAGCTGCCACAGTCCAATCCACAGAAACGGACATACCGGAAAGAAAGTTTTGTTGCATTCCAAATTCCACCTGCTGATGCCCTGCCTGGTTTTTTAAAAGTTCATTGGAAACAGGAGCTGATACCGCTTTTGCTGCAGCAAATCCCACAATCATTGCAAAACCTGCAACAATCCCTAACTCTGTCAAAAATTGAATACACACTCTGCTTTTTTTCATTCCAATGGAAATCAGAACGCAAGCTTCCTTTTTTCTTCTATGTACATTTCTGCCCTGAATGAACGCCAAAACACTCACCCCAACTGCCAGTGTCCCTGCAAGAAAGTAACCGGACAACTGATCCATTCTTTCTAATGACAGAAGACTTCTCTTATAATTGTCAATATCCTGAGAAACGACTGTATAGTGTTCATCTAATCCCATGACTCTGACATCCTTTTGAAACATCTTATAGTTCTCAAGATTTGAAAATACATAAGTCGCCCCGACCTGTACGGTCGCTCCGTTGAAGGATGAGATTGCAGCTTTCAATGTCTCATAGCTGGTATAAATTTGATTGGCAATATCGGTTTCTCCCGAATCTGAATTGCTGTTTCGGTAAATTCCTATCACCTTCCATGATATTTGTTGAGAAGAATCTGCAAGATTTACAAGATCTATCTGACTCCCGACTTTCAAAGAATTTTCAGCAGCTAACTTCTGGCTGATCAAACAAGTCTGATCGGCCTTCCCCATTTTCAGGTTCCTTCCCTCAATAAGCTTGGAACTGCCGTCCCGAAAATCAGCTGCAGCCTCCTTCTTATTATAACCGATCACAGTAAAAGCCCCTTGCTGCTTCGTCTGCTCTATATCCGTTTTTCGACGAATAATATCCGACTCATCTTGTTCCTCTGCTTTCACTGCGCGAATTGTTTTCCCATTTAGTGATGAAGTCAATGTATAATAAAAATTTTTTACTGTATCAGAGTCTGCATAATTTTTTAATTGAGATATTGTCAATTCTTTGATTTCCGAGGTATTTTCAGTCTTAGAATCATTCTTTGCCCGCTGCTTCACACGAATCTGTGCTGTAATTTCTGCATTTGATAATTCTGCCTGTTTTGCTGTTTCTGTCGCCCGACGAATTGACAGGCAAAGGCAGGCAGAAACTGTGATGAAAAAAACAAGCATCCCGATTAAGATACTCCTTCCCCGAAAGCGAATCACATTTTTCCATGCATTTTTTATGACATACATAACTTCTTCCTTTCGTCTTGTTTCTAAATACAATATAGAAGAAAACTTTGTTGAAAACATGGCAAAAAAATGAAGAAAATGTGAAAAATTATCTTAGGACATATCAAACTTTGTTAAATAATATAGGAAAGTCAGAACTTTCCTATATTACAAAAAGGGCTCTCCGAGATTTTCTCGGAAAGCCCTGTAACATCAATATTTCTAATAATTGATTACTCGATGATAGATGCTACTCTACCTGATCCTACTGTACGTCCACCTTCACGATATCAGACCGGTGTATTGCGGTATACGAATAGTGATTTTTTATGTGATTTGTGTGGAAAAATCCGGATTTTCCGTTGTGTCCGTGTGGTTTTCCGGAATTTTTGTTATCATGGTGTTATCACTGTATTTTTAGTTTTTCTGGCATATTTTTTCTTACATTCGTAATCTCTTTATTTAAATCTTTTATATATTCTTTACACACATCTATATATAATCCTGTTTTATATTCTGGTTTTTCCAAAAACTGTAATTCAATTGGATACTTTGTAATCTCCGTAAGTAACTTTACAAATATACTTTTCAAATTATTTTGACTCTCATCATCATTAAGACATACTTCTGCAACTTCTTCAAAGCCAAATACTAAATAATCTTTATTTTCTCTTTTCTCCAAATGTACATTAATCACTTTACTTTCCTGATTCATAAATATCCTTCCTATCATAAAATGCATTTTTACCGCCCTCAAGAGTATGCATACTTTCTTGAGTCCAGTTTTTAGTGTCTGTTTCATCATTTATATTTCTAAGTTCATCATAAAAAGGATTACCAATATACGTTTTATATACTCCATTCTCATGAGTTCTTAGTATACTAATATACGGAAGTGTGCCAACTGCAATATTAGCATTATGTGTTGCTATAATTACTGTTTTTCTCCGTTTTGCAAGATCAGTTAAGTGTTTGCTGTTTACACTTCGGACAGTAGAGTGGAAAGTTCTTTAATTCGGTATCTTCTTGCATTATCGTTCGGGTTTTATTTCCACAGGTAGGACATAGAACTCATTTTATAGTTTCCATATTTTTCTCAATCCTTACTTCTAAATATTATCCTACTAAATTTATAAAATTTATCGCAACGGTTTTTAAGTTTTTGCTTCTTGATTACTTAACGGCGGAAAAAGAATGTTTTCACATAGGGCTGTTGTTTACATGTCATTTTTTTGTTTT
>OFMK01000373.1_pt1 | contig 49314 bp, 44 predicted proteins | sample 1541781 | NCBI WGS metagenome assembly OFMK01 (sample SAMN04209250, study PRJEB22552) | human gut metagenome | biome: gut; material: feces | host: Homo sapiens | place: USA: Oklahoma
ATAAAATATTACTAATAAAGCTATAAAATATTAATTTTTATAAAAAATCATCACATCAACGGAATAGGAAAAACTGATAAAACCTAGGTTTTTTTTTGACAATAGATCTGGTATACAATAATCACAAAAGAAAGGTTATTAATAAACCGTAAAATTATTAATAAATTCACGGGAAATCGCATAAACACTGGGGTTTAGGAGTTTGACAAACCGGGGGGATCCATGGTTAAATGATACCAGAGCAAAAGTGCAGCAATTCATTTTAGGAGGAAGATAATATGAGATTTTTTTTAGACACAGCAGATGTAGAAGACATCAAAAAAGCAAATGACATGGGAGTGATCTGCGGAGTGACAACAAATCCGTCACTGATCGCTAAATCCGGAAGACAGTTTGAAGATGTCATTAAAGAAATCACTTCTATTGTAGATGGAGCCATCAGCGGGGAAGTCAAAGCGACTACTACAGATGCAGAAGGAATGATCAAAGAGGGAAGAGAAATCGCAAAGATCCATCCGAACATGGTAGTTAAGATTCCTACAACAGTAGAAGGGTTAAAGGCTACAAAAGTATTATCTTCTGAGGGAGTTAAGACGAATCTGACTCTTGTATTTAATCCGACACAGGCATTGCTTGCAGCCAGAGCAGGTGCTACATATGTTTCTCCGTTCTTAGGAAGATTAGATGATATCTCTCAGAACGGTTTAGACCTGATCGCTGATATCGTTGAGATTTTTGAGGCAGGCGGAATCGATACACAGATCATCTGTGCTAGTGTCCGCAACCCGATCCACGTAATTGAGTGTGCAAAAATGGGTGCGGATATCGCTACTGTACCTTACAATGTCATTGAGCAGATGATGAACCATCCTCTGACGGACCAGGGAATCGCAAAATTCCAGGCAGACTATAAAGCAGTATTTGGAGAATAAGAAAGGTTGGGAGAAAAAATGACAGTGGCAGAATTACAAAAAACAGCCAATGAGATCCGAAAAGGGATCATAAAAGCGACACACGCTGCAAAATCCGGACATCCGGGCGGATCCTTATCATCCGCAGACATGTTTGCATATTTATATTTTGAAGAAATGAACATTGATCCGGAAAATCCGAAGATGGAAGACAGAGACCGTTTCGTGCTGTCCAAGGGACATGTAGCACCTGGACTTTACTCTACTCTTGCAGAGAGAGGATTTTTCCCAAAAGAAGATTTACTCACACTGCGTCATATTGATTCTTATTTACAGGGACATCCTGATATGAAGAAAATCCCTGGTGTTGATATGTCCAGCGGATCATTGGGACAGGGAATCTCTGCAGCAGTGGGAATGGCTGTAGCTGCGAAATTAAAAGGAAAGGACTACCGTACCTACACACTGCTTGGTGACGGGGAGATCCAGGAGGGACAAGTTTGGGAAGCTGCCATGAGCGCAGGCTTCAGAAAGCTTGACAATCTTGTTGTCATCGTAGACAACAACGGCCTTCAGATTGACGGAAATATTGACGATGTTTGTTCACCATATCCGATCGATGCAAAATTTGAAGCATTCAACTTCAATGTGATCAATATCGACGGACATAACTTTGACGAGATTGCCGACGCACTGAAAAAAGCAAAAGAGTGCAAAGGAAAACCGACGGCGATCATTATGAAGACGGTCAAAGGAAAAGGTGTTTCCTTTATGGAAAATCAGGTCGGATGGCATGGTTCTGCTCCGAATGATGAACAATGTGAACAGGCATTGAATGAATTAGAGAAGGTGGGATGTTAAGATGGCAGATGTAAAGAAAATCGCAACCAGAGAAAGCTATGGAAACGCCCTGGTTGAATTAGGAAAAGAAAATCCAAACGTAGTAGTGTTAGACGCCGATTTGGCTGCCGCTACAAAGACTGGTGTATTCAAGAAAGAATTTCCGGAACGCCACATTGACTGCGGTATCGCAGAGTGCAATATGATGGGAATGGGAGCAGGACTTGCTGCCAGCGGCATGATCCCGTTTGTCAGTACATTCGCAATGTTCGCTGCAGGCCGTGCATATGAGCAGGTAAGAAACGGTGTAGGATATCCTCACCTGAACGTAAAGATCGGTGCTACCCACGGCGGTATCTCTGTCGGAGAAGACGGTGCTACCCACCAGTGCTGCGAAGACGTGGCTTTAATGCGCACGATCCCTGGAATGACTGTCATCGTTCCTTCTGACGATGTGGAAGCAAAGGCAGTTGTAAAGGCAGCGGCAGAACTTGACGGACCTGTCTACATGAGATTCGGACGTCTGGCTGTTCCGGTCATCAATGACACAGCAGATTACAAATTTGAGATCGGAAAAGGTACCGTGTTAAGAGAAGGTACAGATGTGACCATCATCGCCAACGGACTTTGCGTAGGTGAAAGCCTTGAAGCTGCTGAGAAGCTTGCCGCAGACGGAATCAACGCAAAAGTTATCAACATGGCAACAGTGAAGCCGCTGGATGACGAGCTGGTGATCACTGCAGCAAAAGAGACCGGAAAAGTGGTTACTGTAGAAGAACACTCTGTGATCGGCGGACTTGGAAGCGCAGTATGTGATGTACTGAGCGAGAAAGCACCGACTCCGGTACTGAAACTCGGAGTACAGGACGTGTTCGGACACTCAGGACCTGCAGTGGAACTGATCAAAGAATTCGGACTGGACAGCGAAGGAATTTACAAGAGCGTGAAAGCGTTTGTATAGAAAATTTATTTTATAGGATTGAAAAAGAGATCTCATATGAGGTCTCTTTTTTAGTTCATCGAAAAAATCTACCGCATTAAAATGTCCTGACTCAATAATTTGATGAAAAATTTCTATGATATACTTTAATTATCAAAAAGGAGGTGTGATAGAATTTCAATTTTATTGAGAGGAGCCTGGAAGAGATGAGACGTTCAAAAGATAAATTCTATAAGAGACAGATATTTGACTGTCTTATGGAAGGAAAAGTTGTTGCAGCCGGAAAGATTGCACAGGAAGTCGGCCTTTCTGAAAAATCGGTCAGAAACAAGCTGGACGGAATGAATGAATTTCTATTGCAGAACAATCTTGGAGAAATCCAGCGCAAGCCGAGGGTGGGGATATGGCTGGAGGCTTCTGATGAACAGAAAGAAAAGATTCAAGCAATTTTGAGTAAGAAAAGAAAATATCAGGTAGGAAATTACGATCCGGAGGAGCGGATGACAGAAACTCTGAAGCTGTTTTTTAACCTGCGGCCATGGCAGACCCTTACCACCCAGAAGCTGTCGGAAAAACTGTATCTGAGCGTTCCCACAATGCTGAAGGTGCTGAAAGAATGTGAAGAATGGCTGAAGCAGTACCATATTGTACTGGTCAATGAAAGGGGAAAAGGATACCGGCTGAAAAGCCAGGAAAATGAATACAGGGTGGCATTAAAGAATCTGATTATGGAAAAATCAAATGTGGAAGACATCCGGGCCAACATACATTATTTCTTCCCGAATATTGACGTTCATGCAGTGGAGAAATGTATTATTCAGACAGAAAATGAATGGAAGTACCGGTTTACTGACGAATCATTCTATGAAATATTGATTTACTGCTGTCTGGCGTATAAAAGAAAGGAATTGGAGATCCCTCTGGTAAGTGATTACTACCAGGAAGAATTAAAAATCCTTAAAAAGTATACGGAGTATGCGTATACGGTCGCTATTTTTGAAAAATTGGAGGAGGTGTTCCATGTACACTTCCTGTCGGAGGATATTTTATTCTTGTCCATCCAGATCCTGTGTTCTAAATTCATTGGAATTTCAGAAGTAGAAGTTACCCTGGAGCAGGTGAGGAAATATGATAATAAACTGGTAGAATTCGTAGACAGGATGTTAAAAATGATTGGGGATGTTCTGGAAGCAGACCTGGCATCGGATCAGAAGGTCAAAGAGAGTTTGATCGTGCATCTCCGCCCTACAATTTTCAGGTTAAGATACGGTACTCCCCAGGATAACGCTTTGATTGACTTTATTAAAGAGGAGTATAAAAATGTATTTCGGGCCAGCTGGGTGATCAGTATTTTATTTGAGGAAAGTTATCATCTACAGATTACAGAAGACGAAATAGGATACATTGTTTTGTATATTCAGGCGGCCATAGAGAGGAAAAAGCATCAATATAATGCATTAGTAATCACCGATTCCAATATGGGTTATGCTCAGCTGATCAAAGAGAGAATACGGAAGTTTGTACCGGAGATAGGGAAATTAGTGTTTGTGAGTACACACGACTACAAAACAGAGGACTATTGGGACTATGATCTGATCATTTCGTCGAAGGATATGAAGACAAAGGACAAGAGAGTTGCAGTGATTCCGAATATTTTAAATGAAAACGGCATTATTGGGCTGAGAAATCATCTGGATGATATGAATTCTCAGATGATGGGGAACGAAAACCCCTTTTCTCCGGAATGCTGTCTGCTGTTTTCTCCGGAACTGATTTTTACGGGACTGAAGGTTCAGACAAAAGAAGAATGTTTACAGGTTATGTGTGGGGCCATGAAAAAAAAGGGAGTCGTAAAAGATGATTTTTATGAGACCGTCATGGAACGGGAGAGAAAGACGACAACAACGATCGGGAATGGGATTAGCCTTCCCCATGGCTCACCGACTGCCGTCATTGAGTCAAAGGTTGCGGTGGCCTTCTTAGAAGAGCCGGTCATCTGGGATGATGAGCAGATACAGATCGTATTTTTGCTGGGATTTAAAATGAACACGAGAGACGAGATCCACAGGATACAGTTATTTTACAAGGAATATGTATCCTTGATTGATACGGAGGAAAAGATAAAAATGCTCAGAAACATGAAATCATCGATAGAAGTGTATAAATATCTGATTCAGTAGTGAAGGATAAGGAGGACAGGAATGGATATTAAAAGTGTGTTGGATGAGAGAGTCATTGACTTACATATGGATGCAGGGGATAAAAAAGAGGCGATTGTCTGTTTGGCGGAGAAATTAAAGTCGGCGGGATATATTGCAGATGTGGATGATTATGTAGAAGACATTTATCTGAGAGAGGCACAGGGTCAGACGGGAATCGGTAATTTTGTGGCGATTCCTCACGGAAAAAGCGATTCTGTCACGCAGGTGGGAATCGCGATCGGAAAGCTGAAAAATGAGATCCAATGGGAGACTTTGGACGGAAAGGGTGTAAAGCTGATCTTCTTGTTTGCAGTCGGAAACGACAACGAGAATGCCAAAACGCATCTAAAACTTCTTGCGGAAGTTGCCAGGACACTGGGAAATGATGAGGCTGTGAAAGCGCTGCTGGAAGCAGAAAATGTAGACGATTTAAAGGCAGTATTTTAAAGAACATATAGTCAGACGATATGCAGTCCCGGATATCCGGGACTGTTTTCGGTTCATTGGGGCATGCGGAGTTAAAAACTTACCGGAATAAAGTGTTAAATCCTTTGAAATTCTCTGGAATAAGAAAAAGAAGTTCCGCATTAAAAAGCCCGGACTTAATGAACACAGACACATGAAGCATAGTATGATTTATTTACAAGGTAAAGTTCATCAGCCAGAAAGAAAGGAGGAGACAAAGATGAAGATTGTAGGAATTGCAGCTTGTACATCAGGAATTGCCCATACATACATTGCAAAAGAGAAAATTGTCAGGGCAGCGGAAGAACTTGGATTTGAGGCGCACATTGAGACCCAGGGCACCATAGGGACAGAAGATGAGGTGACATTGGAACAGATCAGGGAAGCAGATGTCGCACTGATCGCGGCTGACATCAAAGTAGGAGGAAAGGAACGCTTTAAGGGAGTGCCGATCGTGGAAGTTCCCACAGAAGCGGTGATCAAGGCTCCGAAAAAGTTACTTCAGACGATCCATGAGAAAGTTATGAAAAATTAGAAACGAAAAGGGAGGATAAATATGCTAAAAAAATTACAGTTAAAAAAACATGCTATGACAGCCATCTCTTATATGCTGCCTTTGGTTGTGGCATCTGGTCTGCTCATCGCCATCGGAAATTTGACCGGCGGTTCGGTCATTGAAGATTATACAAAAGCATTTTCGGTGCCGTCTGCATTGACAAGTCTTGGAGTGCTTGGAATGGGACTGCTGGCACCGGTCATTTCCGCAGCGATTGCATATTCGATTGCGGACAGGCCGGGAATTGCACCGGGTCTTTTGATCGGATGCATTGCCAAAGAGATCGGAGCAGGCTTTTTAGGAGGTATGCTCGGAGGATATATTGTAGGATTTTTTGTACTCTGGCTGAAGGATAGGCTGAAAGTGCCAAAATGGGCGGAAGGCCTGATGCCGATGATGATCGTGCCGACGATCGCATCCATTGTAGTTGGCCTTCTCATGTTTTTTGTCATCGGAGTTCCGATCGTATGGCTGACCAATGCACTGACGGCATTTCTGACGAGTATGCAGGGCAGTGCCAAATTCGTATTCGGTGCCATCATGGGAGGAATGGCTGCCTTTGATTTTGGAGGACCTGTGAATAAAGTAGCCTCGCTGTTTGCGGACGGCCTGCTTCTGGAGGGAGTCCAGGGACCGGAGGCAGTGAAGATCCTTGCGTCCATGGTACCGCCTTTCGGTGTGACACTTTCTTATGCGCTTTCAAAATTTACAAAGAAAGCGAAATACAATAAGGAGGAAGAGGACAATATTAAAATTGCATTCCCAATGGGAATCTGCATGATTACAGAAGGTGTCATCCCGATTGCCATGAATGATCTGGTGCGTGTTGTGTTCTCGTGTACAGCAGGAGCTGCGATCGGCGGGGGACTATCCATGATGTGGGGAGTCGAATCACCGGTTCCGTCCGGAGGAATGTTTATTGTGCCTGCCATGAATAAGCCGCTGCAGTTCTGCCTGGCGCTGGCCATAGGATCTGTGATTACCGGAATTCTTTTATTTATATTAAAGAAGAAACCGGCAGAAAGCCAGGCAAGTGCAGAAGAAGAGGAAGATATCGATTTCTCTGATATCAAAATTTCATAAGGAGCAAAAGTCCATGTATGTATCAATGAAGGGTATGCTGAGACGTGCCAATGAAGGAAACTATGCAGTGATGGCGATCAACTGCTTTAACATCGAAACTGCCAGGGCAGTTATTTCAGCTGCCCAGTCTTTAAGGGCACCGATAATTGTAAATATTGTGCAGGAACATATGGTGAAACACTGTGACAGCGATCTGATTGCACCGGTAATAAAGAAGCTGGCTGAGCAGGCCAGCGTGGAAGTTGCGTTAAATTTTGACCACGGTGAGGAGCTCGGATTATTGAAAAAAGCGTTAGCTGACGGTTATTCCAGCGTTATGGTAGATGCCTCCGGATATGATCTGGAGGGAAATATCAAAATGACCAGAGAGATTGTGGAATTTGCCAGACAGTTTGACGCCAGTGTGGAAGGCGAGATCGGATGTATGGGAGCAAGCGAAGGCGGCAGCTATACTGACGATGATATGAAAACAAATCCGGACGAGGCACTCCGATTTGCACTGGAGACAGGGATTGATGCACTGGCCATATCTTTCGGGAGCTCCCATGGGAATTATCCGGAAGGATATACTCCGCAGTTTGATTTTGAGAGATTAAAAAAGATCAAAGAAAAAACAAAGATGCCCCTTGTTCTTCACGGAGGCAGCGGATCCGGGGACGATAATATCCGAAAATGCGTGGAATATGGAATCAATAAAATTAATGTGGGCTGTGATTTTATGAATGCCGCTGCGGAAAGTATAAAAAGACAAATTGCAGAAGATCCGGACATCAATTATTGGGTCATGATGCACCGGACGGAACAGGACAGCCAGGAGATTGTAAAAAAATATATAAGACTGTCGAAGTCAGAAGGAAAATCATTATAAAAAAATAAAGGAGAATTGAAAAATGCTGATGAATATGAAAGATCTGCTGAAGGTAGCAGATGAAAAAGGGTTTGCAGTGCCTGCATTTAATATTGGAAGTGACCAGCTGCTGAAAGCTGTCATGCAGCAGGTAAAAGAAATGAGAAGTCCGGTAATTTTGGAAATGTCTCCGGATGAATTCCGGTTTGTGGAAAACAGTTTGGTACAGGGTATGATCTACGAGGCGTCCAAAACAGATGTTCCGGTTGTCATCCATTTGGATCACGGCGATAAATTTGAAACCGTTATGAAGGCGATCCAGGCCGGATTTACTTCCGTCATGATCGACGCGTCAACACTTCCGTATGAAGAAAATATTGCAGTCACAAAGAAGGTATGTGAAGCGGCCCATTTGGCAGGAGTTTCTGTAGAGAGTGAGCTGGGGACGATCGGAACCACTGGGAACTCTATTGAGGGCGGTACAACCGGCGTGATTTACACAGATCCTGATCAGGCAGCCGATTTTGTGAACCGGACAGGGATTGATACCCTGGCTGTTGCCATAGGAACGGCCCATGGAATCTATCCGAGCGATATGAAACCTGAACTTCGTCTGGATATTTTACAGACATTGAAGGATTCCCTTGACATTCCGCTTGTGCTGCACGGCGGGTCCAGCAATAAGGATACAGAAATTGCGAAGGCAGTGAAAATAGGAATTTCTAAAATAAATATTTCCAGTGACATTAAAGTTGCATTCTATGCAAAATGCAGGGAAGTACTGAGGGAGCATCCGGAGTACAGGGAACCTTTGGAGATATATCCGGAACCAATCGAGGCCTGCAGGGCAGTAGTGGCAGATAAAATAACTCTGTTTGATTCTGCGGATAAAGTAAAATATTACTATGAATAAAACAGGAAAATGGGAAAGAGGCAGCTTGGGCTGCCCCTTTCCCTGTTTTGGTACAGACTTTTGTGAGAGTCTGGAAGCAGATAATTTAGAAAGGCGGATGAATATGAAATATGCGGTTGGTGTAGATGTGGGAGGAACCAATACAAGGGTTGCTCTGATCGATGATACGTTCCAAATTGTAAAGAAGGAGCAATTTTTGACGGACCGGGAAGATGTCTGGGATACGATCTTCAAAATAAAAGATGCAGCAGATCGTTTTCAAGTACAGACACAGGGTGTAGGAATTTCCTGTCCCGGGCCTTTGGACCTTATGTCAGGCACGGTACTCACACCTCCCAATCTTCCGGGATGGCATAATATAGCAATAGAAAGAGAACTCAGCAAAGCTTTGGGAGTTCCGGTTTTTCTGGAAAATGATGCAAATCTGGCTTGTCTTGCAGAGGCAGCGGCGGGAGCAGGAAGAGACGTGAGATTTGTTCAGTTCCTGACGATTTCTACCGGAGTTGGAGCAGGATTTTGTATGGATAAGAAAATATATCACGGTTCCAGAGGATATGCGCAGGAGGTAGCAAATTCTATATTATGGAAGAATGGTCCGTCTCAAGGAAATCTGAAAGAGGGGTCGGTAGAGGCTGTTTCCAGCGGGACTGCCATTGTAAAGCGGGCCGAAGAGGCGGGCCTTTCTGTCAAGCATGCCGGAGATGTTTATCAGCTGGCTCTGGGAGGAAACCTTAAAGCACAGGAGATCATGGAGGATGCATATGAGTATCTCTCAAATTTTATAGGAATATTATATGGCGTTTTGGATCCTGACTTATTTGTCCTCGGAGGAAGCGTTGCCCTGAAGATTCCGGGCTTCATAAAGGAAATTCAGAATAGAACGGAACAGAAGGTATACCCTGCACTGAAAGAAAATATCTGTATCGTACCAGCACAGCTTGGAGAAGACTGCGGTCTGATCGGAGCCGCATATCTGGCAATGCAGAAATCAGGCTTATAACATATGGGTTTTGAGAGGGTATGAAATCTATCCGGGAAATGATATAATCAAATTAAAAGGTGCGGGAGGCAGTTTATATGAAAATTTTAAATTACGGTTCCTTAAACTATGATTTTGTATATCAGGTAGATCATATCACAGCAGCAGGAGAAACGCAGGCATCAGAACAAAGGGAAACCTTCTGTGGAGGAAAAGGGCTGAACCAGTCCATAGCCCTGGCAAAAGCCGGAGCAGAGGTTTTTCAGGGCGGAACGGTCGGCACTGACGGGCAGATGCTTCTGGATGAACTGAACAAATATGGAGTGGATACCGCTTTTGTGCGAATTATAGAGGGAGAAACCGGACACGCGGTTATACAGGTAGATCGGAATGCTCAAAATGGCATCCTCTTATTCGGAGGAGCAAATGTAAAGCAGTCAAAGGAAGAGATTAACAGAACTCTGAACGCGTTTGAAAAGGGGGATTTTCTGCTGATTCAAAATGAAATTAATTTATTGGATGATCTTATTGACAGTGCATATGACCGTGGCATGTGTATTGTCTGCAATCCTTCTCCGTACAATAAAGCATTGGAAAGCTGTGACTTCTCAAAAATTTCTGTCTTTATGCTCAATGAAGTCGAGGGGTTTCAGATGACAGGAAAGAATGAGCCGGGAGAAATACTGGATGTGATGGCCAAACAGTTTCCGAGGGCGGAGGTTGTACTGACTCTTGGGGAAGAGGGAGCGGTCTATCAAAAGGGTTCTGTAAGGATAAAACAGGATTGTATACCGGCAGAGGTAGTAGATACCACTGCCGCAGGAGATACTTTCACCGGATATTTTATCGCAGGTATGATCAAAGGGATGAGCCCGGCGGATAACTTGAAACGGTGTGCGAAAGCGTCATCCATTGCAGTATCCAGAAAAGGAGCGGCACCGTCGATACCGACAGCGGACGAAGTTGATATTGTTTGAAGTTTCTGAATATTATCTTCTATGGAAAAAATTGGTGTTTTTCTTATTGTGCCGAAGTATAATTAGATTAACACAAAAGAAGGAGGAACATCAAATGGACAACAATGAATTACTCATACAGATAGAAAAGCTGCTGGACCGCAAACTAGAAGAAAGGATCGCTCCATTAGAAAGAAGGCTTGATTCATTAGAAGGAAAAGTGCAGTCTATCAATGACAGACTGACCGCAGTGGAGGAGGACTTAATTTCTGTCAAGAGAACCTGCCTCCGTGTGGAAAATGAGATCATTCCAAAGCTGGATGCCCTCTATGAGGACAGGATTCCGCGTGCAGAGTTCAGCAGATTAAGTGACCGCGTGGAGAAAAATACACATATGCTGCTGGTGATGAAGGACGTAATCATTAATCACAGTGGTGAGATACAGCATTTAAAAGAGGTAAAATAATTTTTAATACTTGCGCAGCATAGCATATAGAAAAACACCAGCTCATTTTTTTGAACTGGTGTTTATTAATTTAAAAATTAATTCTTTGTGAAACAGCAGTCTGCCTATTCCACAGTAACGGATTTAGCAAGGTTTCTTGGCTGGTCAACATCATTTCCTCTGAAGACGGTTACATGGTATGCAAGCAGCTGCAGTGCCACCGTGACTCCAAAGGTTCCGAATTTGTCATCAACCGCCGGTACCTGGATCAAATCGTCATAGACACCTTCATAGTCTGCCATATCTTTGTCAGTTACCATAATAACATGAGCTCCGCGGGCTTTGACTTCTTCTACATTTGCCATAATCTTCGGAAGGACATGATCCTGTGTTGCGATAGCGATGATCGGAACACCCTCAGTTACAAGAGAGATGGTTCCATGTTTTAATTCTCCGGCATTGTATGCTTCAGAGTTTACATAAGAAATCTCTTTTAATTTCAGAGATCCTTCGCTTGCGATAGCATAATCAAGACTGCGGCCCAGGAAGAAGGCGGAGAACGTATCCTTGATCTTCTCAGCGATGTCTTTGATGTAACTGTCCATTTTCAGGACTTCCGGCACGGTGGCGATCGCTTCCTCAAATTTTTTGCAGTACTCTGATAATTCTGCCTCGGTAAATTTACCGCTCAGTTCAGCAAGTTTCAGTGCAATCAGATAGAAACCTGAACACTGTACAGAGAATGCCTTTGTGCTGGCAACAGCGATTTCCGGACCTGCGTGTGTATATAAAACCTGATCGCTTTCCCTTGCGATGCTTGAACCTTTCACATTGACGATGGAAAGTGTTTTTGCACCCCGCTCGTTGGCAAGACGCAGAGCAGCCAGAGAGTCAGCAGTCTCTCCGGACTGGGAAACAATGACAACCAGTGTATGTTCATCCAGAATAGGATTCATATAGCGGAATTCTGAAGAAAGTTCCACGGTGACAGGAATACGCACCATGGATTCAATCAGATGGCGGCCCACTAATCCGGCATGCATTGCAGTACCGCAGGCAGTCACGATCACGCGGCTGATATCTTTGAACAGGTCATCTGAGATTCCATCGGCACTGAAATCCGCAAGACCGTTGTGAAGTCTGGGCATAACAGTGTTTGTCAGTGCTTCCGGCTGGTCATAGATTTCTTTCTGCATAAAGTAATCATATCCGCCCTTTTGAGCAGCGGTAGTATCCCAGTCAACGTGAAGCATTTTTGGTGAAACGATGTTCTGTTCCATATCATAGAGTGTGATGCCGTCTTTTTTCATAACTACGATGTGCTCTTCCGGCACTACAAAATAGTCTTTAGAGTACTGAAGCAATGCAACCATATCTGAAGCAATAAAAGCACCATCTTCTGTGGAGGTTGCTACCAGAGGGCTGGAATTGCGCATGCAGTAGATCTCTCCGGGATGATCTTTAAACATAATACAGAAGCCGTAGGCTCCGTCCAATGCTTCATTTGCTTTTTTCATGGCAGCAAACGGGTCTCCCTCATACACAGAATCCAGATAAAGAGCGGCAATTTCAGTGTCAGTCTCAGAGACCGGAGTCCGGCCCTGGGCCTTTAGAGCGATCGCAAGCTCTTTATAATTTTCGATGATTCCGTTGTGGATCAGCGTAATATTTCCTGCTACATGGGGATGCGCGTTGGCGGTAGTCACTCCTCCGTGAGTAGCCCATCGTGTGTGTCCGATCCCGCATGTTCCGCTGCGGTCTTCTGATGACTCTACTTTTTCGCGGAGATTGGAAACCTTTCCGGCTGTTTTAATGATCTTAGTGGAGGAGCCTTCATTGACTGCGATTCCCGCACTGTCATATCCGCGGTATTCAAGCTGTGTCAGGCCTCCTACCAAGATATCTGCTGCCTCGAGTTTTCCTGTAAATCCAATAATTCCACACATGTTGAAATCTCCTTTTTATTTAATTTTATGCGGACACAAAGAAAACGTCGCTTAAAATGTAAAAGCGATGAAGTGTCCTTCTATTTAAATGTTCTTTTGTGTGGTTTTTATATCTTTGGCTGTACAGCCTTTGTTCTGCGATTACTCACAGGTTTTTTCTGTACATCACGTGTCCAAAGCCACGGGAAAGCATCCGCCGAATCTTCGATCACTTTCCACCTCGTTAACCTTCTGCTCTTCGTTATCTGTTCGATAAGTCAGGTTCCGTGCCAGAAGGTGCATGGCGCTTAAAACTGTTCTGCTCCTTTCTTTAATATAAACTAGAAACTTTACAAAAAACCATAAGAAAAGTTTCCTAGAGCATCGTATCATGGATACAGAAAACTGTCAATCTGGGCAGAGCATTTAAGAAATTTTTCACAATTAAAGTATAGATACTTTGGAATGACAGTGTTATAATACACTGTATGACTTTTTGCAAATAAGAAATCTCCGAGTTTTTCGGGGCCTTTTTTGAAAGACAGAATCAAAGTAAGGAGAGTATCATGAAATCTTTGGTAAAGAATATAGTAAGGCAGATTGGGAAGTGGATCGAGAAGGTTCCTGTTCTGTGCAATATTGTGCTGGCATTTGGCATGGCATTTTTACTGGAAGTTCTCGGGCGCCAGACATTTGACCAGGGAGTATTCGGCTTTGTCAATGACAGGACCAAGATGTTTCTGTACAGCGCATTCATCATTTTTGTCACTTATTCTGTGGTATTGATCGTGAAGCGAAGGCTGTTTACCTACATTATAGTGACATTGGTCTGGTCAGTCATCGGGATCGTCAATTTTCTGATGCTCAGTGCCAGAAATACTCCATTCACGTATGTGGACGTCACACTGATGAAATCTGTACTTCCGGTCATGACCAACTATTATTCGCCGTCAGCCATCGTCTTTATGGGTGCACTTATTTTAATCGTACTGGTGCTGCTCGTTGTAGGATTTCTGTATCTGCCCAAAAAACAGAATCTGCAGTATAAGAGGAATATCCTTGCGGTTGCTGTTATTTTTGCGGCATTCGGAGGGACAACTGTATATGGCTTCAGGAGCAATATGCTCACAGACAGGATCGGCAACATCCGGATTGCCTATGGAGATTACGGGACACCGTATTGCTTTTCAATTACTGCCTTGAAAAATGGGATTGATAAACCGTCCAACTATTCAGAAGATAAAATTGACCAGATTGAGCAAAAGACCAAACAGGCGCAGGATAAGAAAAAGGGCAGAGTCAGGAAGCCGAATATTATTTTTGTACAGCTGGAGTCACACTTTGATATCACCCAGGTAAAAGGCGTGAAGTTCAATCAGGACCCTCTTCCGAATTTTCACAAATATATGAAGGGATATTCTTCCGGACAGCTGAGCATGCCGTCTTACGGTGCCGGAACTGCCAATTCCGAATTTGAGGCGATTACAGGCATGAACCTGGATCATTTCGGAGCAGCGGAATACCCTTACAAAACTGTCCTGCAGTCGACTACCACAGAGAGCATGGCCACATTGCTGAAGGAAAATGGTTATACTGCGCATGCTATCCACAACAACAGTGCCGCCTTCTATGACAGGGATCTGGTTTTCTCCCAGCTTGGGTTTGACACCTTCACCTCCAAAGAATGTATGAATATCAAAAAGTGGACAGAAAACGGATGGGCCAAGGATACGATACTCACAGGCTGTATTCTGAACGCTTTGGATTCTACAAAGGGACAAGACTATATCTATACAATTTCTGTCCAGGGGCACGGAGATTATCCTAAGACAGAGATTATTGAAAATCCAAAGATCAAGGTCGTAGGCGGAATCAAAGATGAGGCTTTAAAGAACAAATATACCTACTATGCCAATCAGGTATACCAGATGGATCAGTTTGTGGGAGATCTGGTGAGTGCACTGAAAAAACGGGGTGAAGATACGATCCTTGTGATGTATGGCGACCATCTTCCTAGTCTTGAGGTAGACGATAAAGATCTGACCTACGGGAATAAATATGAGACAAGCTATTTTATCTGGGATAACATGGGACTGAAAAAGAAGGACGGTGTGATCGAAGCTTATCAGCTCGGTTCCGATATCCTCGCCAAGCTGAACATCAAAAACGGGGTCATGAACAGTTTTCACCAGACCCGGCAGGGCACGAAAAATTACCAGAAGGATATGAAGACACTGCAGTATGATATGCTTTACGGCAAGCAGTATGTCTGGGATCAAAAAAATCCATTTCAGGCGACAGATATCTCGTTTGGCATTAAAAAAGTCAATGTGACAAAAGCTTATGAGACTGAGAACAGTATATTTATAGAAGGAAATAACTTCACAAACTTCTGCCAGGTGTATGTGGATGAGACGAAGATCAATACGACATTCCACAACGAACATCTGTTGGAAGTATCCAAAAAGGATCTGAAGAAGGGAGATGCATTTACGGTGAAAATCGTGAGCAAGGCTCCGAGAATTCTTCAGACATCCGGTGAATATGTCTATCAGGGAGTAAAGCAGTAGGAAGGCTTCATTTGACAGAAATGGCGTAAAATCTGTATTTTCAGTCGACAGGCTGGAAACGTCATGGTATAATGACTTAATGTTTGTATAAAACTACAACAAAGATAATGATATTTTAGGAGGATTTGTAAGAATGGGATTACAAGTTGAAAAGTTAGACAATAATATGGTAAAAGTGACGATTGAGGTAGAGCCTGAAAAATTAGATGCAGCGATCAAAAAAGCATATAATAAGAAGAAATCACAGTTCAGCGTACCTGGATTCAGAAAAGGAAAAGTACCTCAAAACTTTATTGAAAAAGCATACGGAGTAGAAGTTTTTTACGAGGATGCCGCGAATATTTTGATTCCTGAAGCATACAGTGAATCAATGAAAGATTCTGACCTGGATATCGTTTCCAGACCTGATATCGACGTAGTTCAGTTAGAAAAAGGGAAACCGTTTATTTTTACAGCCGAGATTGCGGTTAAACCGGAAGTGACCCTTGGAGAATATAAAGGACTGGAAGTCGAAGAAAAGAAAATCCGCGTAACAAAAGAAGAAATTGAAGAGCAGCTGAAGAAGGAACAGGAAGCAAATGCCAGAGAGATTACAGTAGAAGACCGCCCGGTCAAAGACGGAGACATCACTCTGATTGATTACTCAGGATCTGTTGACGGTGAAAAGTTTGAAGGAGGAACGGCTGAAGACCAGACTCTGGTTATCGGATCAGGTACCTTTATTGAAGGATTTGAGGAGCAGCTGATCGGCAAAAATATCGGTGATGAAATCGAAGTCAACGTAACGTTCCCAGAACAGTACCATGCACCGGAACTGGCAGGAAAACCGGCTGTTTTTGAAGTGAAAATCAAAGGAATTAAAGAAAAAGAACTTCCGGAATTAGACGATGAATTTGCATCTGAAGTTTCAGAATTTGAGACATTGGAAGACTACAAAAAAGAGATCAAGAAGAATATCAGGGCACAGAAAGAAGAAGCTGCCAAGACAGAGAAAGAAAATGCATTGGTTGACCAGGCAGTAGAGAATGCATCCATGGACATCCCTGATGCCATGATCGAAGAGCAGGTACAGCAGATGGCAGATGAATTCTCACAGAGACTCAGCTACCAGGGACTTAACATGGAACAGTACCTTCAGTATACAGGAAGTGATGCCCAGAAGTTTGCTGAAGAGTTAAAACCTCAGGCATTAAAGAGAATAAAGACACGTCTTGTATTGGAGGCGATCGTCGCAGCAGAAGGCATTGAAGCCAGCGAAGAAGACTTTAAGAAAGAATTAGAAAAAATGGCAGGTATGTACCAGATGGAAACAGAACAGTTAGAAAAGATGGTACAGGGAAGCCAGAAGGATCAGATGATGGATGACATTGCTGTACAGAAGGCAGTAGATTTCCTTATCAGTTCCTGCCAGACAAAATAATTGAAAGATAGAAAACCGGGAGGAATTTAAGATGAGTTTAGTACCTTATGTCATTGAACAAACAAGCCGCGGGGAGCGTTCTTATGACATTTATTCCCGCTTATTAAAAGAAAGAATCATCTTCCTGGGAGAAGAAGTTACCGATGTTTCAGCAAGCCTGATTGTATCCCAGCTTCTTTTTCTGGAAGCAGAAGACCCGGAGAAGGATATCAGCCTGTATATCAACAGTCCGGGGGGATCTGTCACAGCAGGCATGGCCATCTATGACACGATGAATTTCATCAAGTGTGATGTGTCTACGATCTGCATGGGTATGGCAGCCAGCATGGGCTCTTTCCTGCTTTCAGGGGGAGCAAAAGGAAAGCGTATGGCGCTGCCGAATGCCGAGATCATGATCCACCAGCCGATGGGCGGAGCCCAGGGGCAGGCAACAGAGATCCAGATTGCCGCAGAGCATATTTTACAGACGAAGAAGCGCTTAAACCGCATTTTAAGTGAAAATACAGGAAAACCATTAGAAGTCATTGAACGGGATACGGACCGTGACAACTGGCTGACTGCAGAGGAAGCTGTGGAGTACGGACTGATTGATGCCGTCTTTGACAAGAAGAGGGAATCATAATTAGAAAGAGCGAGGTAATTCTATGGTAAATCACAGCGATGACAAAAAGCAGCTTCGTTGCTCTTTTTGCAATAAGACCCAGGACCAGGTGAGAAAACTGATCGCAGGGCCGAAGGCAAAAGGCGTCTATATATGTGATGAATGTATTGAGGTCTGTGCGGATATCATTGCAGAGGAATTTGAGCAGTATATTGATGATACAGAGATCCATTTAAATAAACCGAAAGAAATCAAAGCATTTTTGGACGATTATGTGATCGGACAGGACGAGGCCAAGAAAGTGCTGTCTGTAGCAGTCTATAATCACTACAAGAGGATCCTTCTGGGAGATTCCTCAGATATTGATCTTCAGAAGAGCAATATTATAATGCTTGGGCCAACGGGATCAGGGAAAACGCTGCTTGCCCAGACATTGGCAAAGATGCTCAACGTTCCGTTTGCTATCGCAGACGCTACAGCGCTGACTGAAGCCGGCTATGTGGGAGAGGATGTGGAGAATATTCTCTTAAAGATTATCCAGGCGGCAGACTATGACATCGAACGGGCACAGTGCGGGATTATTTATATTGACGAGATTGATAAGATTACAAGAAAGTCAGAAAACACCTCTATCACCAGAGATGTCTCCGGGGAAGGCGTGCAGCAGGCTTTATTAAAGATCATCGAGGGTACGGTAGCCTCTGTTCCGCCGCAGGGAGGACGGAAGCATCCGCACCAGGAGTTTATACAGATTGATACAACCAATATCCTGTTTATCTGTGGAGGAGCTTTTGACGGGCTGGAGAAGATTATTGAATCCAGAATTGGACAGAAGTCTATCGGATTCAATGCAGAAATTGGAAATGGACAGAAAGAAGACATCGGAAGTCTGCTTCAGCAGGTTCTGCCCGAAGACTTCGTAAAATTCGGTCTGATTCCTGAGTTCATTGGAAGAGTTCCAGTAAATGTATCCTTAAATCCTCTGGACAGAGAAGCGCTTGTGCGCATACTGAAAGAACCGAAGAGCGCACTGGTGAAACAGTATCAGAAGCTGTTTGAACTCGACGGAGTAGACCTGGAATTTGAAGATGGTGCTCTGGAAGCGATTGCAGAGAAGGCCATGGAGAGAAAGACAGGAGCCAGGGGGTTAAGGGCCATCATGGAAGGCGTCATCATGGATCTGATGTATCAGGTGCCTTCTGACGAGAAAGTGTCCAAATGCGTGATCACCAGAGGCGTTGTAGAATCTTCGGAAGAGCCGGTGATCGAGAGGTCTGATGACAGATCAAAGAGGACGTCAGGCGTAAAAAAAAGAACGAAGAAGAGCAATGGCGAGATAGCATAAGACATCCGGCCCAAAGTCAACAAACTGCTTTAATACAAGAATTTCTTGCTATTGAGGCAGTTTTTTTGGCATATATAACGATATAACAACGAAGGAGAAACAGATGAAAAAAGTATTACCGATGCTTGCGCTGAGAGGGAAATACATATATCCGAATTCGGTGATTCATTTTGATGTCTCACGGAGTAAATCGGTGCGCGCGATCGAGGAAGCCATGCAGAACGATCAGATGATTTTTTTGGATAATCAGATCGATCCGGCGATGGAAGATCCTAAATCTTACGACCTCTACCAGATCGGGACATTGGCGAGAATCCGCCAGGTAGTAAAACTGCCTCAAAATATTATCCGGGTTTTCGCCGAGGGCATGTTCCGGGCTGAAATTCTGGAAGTCTGTGAGGAAGAACCGATATTCCGGGTAGAAGCGGCTTATCAGCATACAGAGCAGCAGGAATTTGAACAGGATGAGAAGGAGGCGGTATTCAGAGCCTTAAAAGAAAATTTTGAAAAATATACCGGGGTTTGGAATCAGATGGACCCTAATGTATACAGTTATATCCTCATGCAGACAGATCTGGAAGTGTTTGTGGACCATCTGGCAACCCATCTTCCGTTTTCTCTTCAGAACAAACAAAAACTTCTGGAAGAGATGGACTTAAAACGGAGATGTGAGCTCATGCTTGTGTTTCTGGAACAGGAACTGCGTCTCGCCTATTTGAGACTGGACATTCAGGAGAAGGTCAAAGAGAATATTGACGACAATCAGCGTGAATATATGCTGAGGGAACAGCTCAAGGTGATCCGGGAAGAACTTGGAGAGACCAATATCGCAGATGAAGCCGATGAGTTCCTGCGCAGTCTTTCTGAAATGGAAGCCGGCGAAGAGGTGAAGGACAAGATAAAGAAAGAAATCTCCCGGTTCCAGGCTATGGGAAACAGTGCCGCCGAGAGCGCGGTGCTCAGAACTTACATCGAGATTATGCTGGATGTGCCGTGGGAAAAGCTTTCGGAAGATTCCATGGATCTGGAAGAAGCAGAAAAGATTCTGGAAGCAGATCACTATGGACTGAAGAAAGTTAAGGAGCGGGTTCTGGAATATCTGGCGGCAAGGGCCATGAGCCAGAAGAAGGACGCGGCTATCCTCTGCCTTGTGGGCCCTCCGGGAACGGGGAAAACATCCATCGCAAGGTCGATTGCCAGGGCTACCCACAAAGAATATGTGAGATTATCACTGGGAGGCGTCAGAGACGAGTCCGAGATCCGGGGGCACAGGAAGACTTACGTGGGAGCTATGCCGGGAAGGATCGTGGCAGCGATCCGTCAGGCTAAAGTACGCAACCCGCTGATGCTTCTGGATGAAGTGGATAAGGTGGGAAAGGACCAGAGAGGAGATACGGCATCGGCGCTCCTGGAAGTCCTGGATGGAGAGCAGAACGAACATTTCCGGGATCATTATCTGGAAGTGCCGCTGGATTTAAGTGATGTACTGTTCATCGCCACGGCAAATGATCTTTCCACGATCCCCAAACCGCTTTTAGACCGGATGGAGGTCATAGAAGTTTCCAGTTACTCTGAAAACGAGAAATTTCACATCGCCAAAAATTATCTGGTAAAAAAGCAGATGGAAGCCAACGGGCTGACTCCAAAGGAAATTGTCTGGAAGGACGATGCTCTCAGGCTGCTGATCGACAGTTATACGAGAGAAGCGGGTGTGAGAAGCCTGGAGAGAACCATTGGAAATGTTTCCCGAAAGATTACAAAAGACATTTATCAGGGAAAGAAGAAAAAAGTGACGGTGACGAAAAAAGCAGTCCGGGATTATCTGGGCACGGCTCCGTATGAACTGGAAAAAGAAAATTTGAAGGACGAGGTGGGAATCGTGCACGGACTGGCATGGACCAGTGTCGGAGGCGTCATGCTCAACGTGGAAGTAAACACAATGCCGGGGAAGGGCAAGTTTACCGTCACAGGATCTCTTGGTGATGTGATGAAGGAATCGGCCCAGGCTGCAGTCAGCTATATCCGGAGCAAGAGCGGCAAATATAAGATCAAGGATGATTTCTTTGAATCTCACGATATCCACATTCACATTCCGGAAGGTGCGGTGCCAAAAGACGGACCGTCTGCCGGAATTACCATGACTCTTGCCCTCATCTCGGCGATCACGGGAAGAAAAGTCCGGGGGACTGTGGCAATGACCGGAGAGGTGACGATCAGAGGACAGGTATTGGCAATCGGGGGACTGAAAGAAAAAATGCTGGCGGCAAAACGCGCGGGCATGACAAAAGTACTCGTACCAAAGGCCAATGAAAAAGATGTCAGGGAATTTGATACAGAGATTACAGAAAATATCGAGATCGTATATGTGAAGAAGATTGAGGACGTCATAAGGGAGGCTCTTCTTTCTTAACAGACAAAGAGATGAGACAGGGAGGCAGCTAACATGAACTATCAGGCGACAATGGAATTTATTGGACGAGCCAATAAGTTTGGAAGTATTTTAGGACTTGACAATATCAGGGAATTGTTAAACCGTCTCGGGAATCCCCAGGACCGGCTGAAGATCGTTCATATAGCAGGAACTAACGGAAAAGGTTCTACCCTGGCGTTTCTTGCGTCGGTATTCAAAGAGCAGGGTTATGAAGCAGGGCGGTATGTGTCTCCTGCTTCTTTCTGCTATGAAGAAAAGTTCCGTATTAACGATGAGATCATCACAAAGGAAGATCTCTGCTTTTATATGGAGAAAATAAAAAAAACAGCGGAGGAGATGGTCAGGGACGGAAAAGAGCATCCGACAGTCTTCGAAATGGAGACTGCCCTTTCATTTCTTTATTTTCTCGATAAAAAAGTGGACGCAGTCCTTCTGGAAACAGGGCTTGGGGGACGACTGGATGCAACAAACGTGATAAAGCACCCGATCTGTACAGTCATTGCATCGATCGGCTATGACCATACCCAGTATCTGGGCAGCACGATTCAGGAGATCGCAGGTGAGAAGGCAGGTATCCTGAAAAAAGGATGTCCTGCCGTTTCTTACGATAATACTTCTGAGGCCAGGGAAGTGATAGAGAAGGCTGCAGAAGAAAAAAACGTGCCTCTCATCTTCGCAGACACAAGCCGTGTCACCGTCTTATCCGAAAACTTAGAGGGCTCAGTATTTTCTTATGTCTGTGCAGATGGAACAGAGTACCGGAATATGGAAATCGGTATGCTTGGGGAGCACCAGATCTGTAATGCCGCAGTCGCTCTGGAGACCATTCAAATCTTAAAAAAATCTTATATTTTTCGGCAGGATTCCATAAGAAAAGGATTAAAAAATGCTGTATGGGATGGCCGATTACAGCGTATTTCCGCGGTTCCTGCGGTTTTCTGCGACGGAGCCCATAACCCGGACGGAGCCGAAAAGCTTTTACGGTTCCTTCAAAAGAATTTTACAAATAAAAAAATAATTTATATAATGGGAGTATTGTCGGATAAAGATTATCCGCAGATGTTAAAGATCATGTCTCCAATGTCAGATGAAATTTACACGGTGACACCGGAAGGTGACCGTGCCCTGCCTTCGGGTGTGCTAGCTGACGCTGCCCGTTCGTTTTACCGGAAAGTGACCGAAGGAGGAAGTCTTGGAGAATGTTATCAGAAGGTTAAGAAGGAATGCGGACAGGACGATGTTATCGTCGTGTTCGGAACCCTGTCATTTTTAAAAGAACTGAGAGGTTAGAGCAGTGAAGCGGCTTTCATATATCACGAATCATCCGGAATATCAGAGTGCTTACCGGCAGATTCAGGATGCGGAGAAAGGAAGGGCCTTTTGTCTCCACGACACCGGGCACTTCCTGGCAGTTTCCAGGATTGCTTATATCCTTGTGCTTGAAGAACGGCTTGACGTAAAGAAAGATGTGATCTATGCCGCAGGTTTTCTGCACGATATCGGAAGAGGAAAGCAGTATGCCGAGGGAATTCCACATGAGGAGGCAGGCATTTCGATCGCCTCGGCTATTTTGTCTGAGTCCCCTTATAATATAGAGGAGCGGAGCACGATTCTGCTTTTATTAGAGTCCCACAGAAGGCCGGACAGTGATAAGCTTTCCTGCCTTTTTGGCCGGGCAGACAAGCTCTCCAGGGACTGCTGCAACTGTAAGGCGAGAGAAGAATGCTATTGGCCGGAAGAGAAGAAAAACAACATATATCGGTATTAGGAGCTGGACATGAAGATAGGAAAAAGACAATTTGATATGAAAAACCATGGATATATTATGGGGATACTCAATGTGACTCCGGACTCTTTTTCGGATGGAGGAAGATACACCCGTCTGGATGCGGCTCTGAAGCATGCGGAGCAAATGCTCGGCGAAGGGGCGGATATCATCGATGTCGGAGGGGAATCCACCCGCCCGGGACATGAAAAGATCACCGTGGATGAAGAGATCGAGAGGACAGCTCCGGTGATTGAGGCACTGAAAAGAGAGTTTGATCCGGTCATTTCCCTGGATACATACAAGTGGCAGGTGGCTGAGGAAGGCATCCGTGCAGGCGCCGATATGATCAACGACATATGGGGACTCAAGTGGGACGGGAAAATGGCTCCGCTGCTGGCCAGGGAAGGCCTTCCGGCCTGCCTTATGCATAACCGGAAGAATACAGATTACAAGAATTTTTTGAGTGATGTGATAAAGGACCTCAGGGAGACTATGCAGACTGCCGGGGAGGCCGGCATGCGGAAAGAACAGATACTGCTGGACCCGGGCATTGGATTTGCAAAGACTTTGGAACAAAATTTGATGCTCATGAACCATTTGGAACTTCTTCTTGAGTTTCAGGTGCCGGTACTGCTCGGTACATCCAGAAAATCTATGATCGGATTTACTCTGGATCTGCCGGCAGATGAGAGGACAGAGGGTACTGTGGCCACTACGGTGAGCGGATATATGAAAGGCTGCCGGATGTTCCGGGTTCATGACGTTAAGGAAAACAGGCGCGCCCTCACTATGATCGAGGCAATCTGCCGTTATTAAAGGAGCGGGGAAGATGGATCAGATTATTATAAAAGAGCTGGAGCTTTACAGCAATCACGGCGTATATAAAGAAGAAAAAGTCCTGGGACAGAAATTTCTTGTGTCCGCAGTACTGTATACAGATACAAAACGGGCCGGCAAGAGTGATAAAATAGAATACTCCGTCAACTACGGGGAAGTATGCCATCGGATTCGGGAGATCATGGAGGGAAATACCTTTGACCTGATCGAACGGGTGGCGGAAACGATTGCAGAGCGGCTTCTGATAGAATTTGACCTGATCAGGAAGACAGAGGTGGAAGTCAAAAAACCCTGGGCTCCGATCGGGCTGCCGATCCAGAGTGTCTCTGTCAGAATTGAGCGGCAGTGGCACCGGGCATATATTGGGATAGGTTCCAATATGGGGGACCGGATGAAGTATATAAACGAAGCAGTAAAACAGATGAAACAGGAAGATGATCTCAGGCTGATCTGTGTGTCAGACCTTGCAGAGACAGAACCTTACGGATATACGGAGCAGGATAAATTTATCAACGGATGTATCGGGATCGATACATTGAAGACACCTGAGGAACTCCTCGAATATTTGCAGGGACTGGAAAATAATGCGGGCAGAGAACGGATTGTACATTGGGGACCAAGGACACTGGATCTGGATATTTTGCTGTATGATGACATCGTGATTCATGGAGATCATTTGACGATACCTCATCCAGAGATTCCGAAACGAAGTTTTGTTTTGGAGCCTCTCGTACAGATAGCACCCTATGAGAGGCATCCTGTCTTGAACAAGACGATCCTGGAGTTAAAAGATGCTTTGGAGGAAAAGGAAGAAAAATGAGAGATTTACTTGACATAAGAAAGGACATAGACCGGATAGACCGGAAGATTGTCCGCCTGTTTGAAGAGCGGATGCATTGTTCCGAGGAGGTTGCAGAGTATAAAAAAGGAACAGGCAAGCCGATTTATGACAGAGATAGGGAACAGGAGAAGATAGAGGCGCTAACAGGCGAAGTCGAACCGGAGTTTTTAAAGAAGGGAACAGAGGAACTCTTTTTACAGCTTATGTCCATCGGGCGCAGATACCAGTACAGTCTCCTGTCGGAAGAAGACAGCTACGTGCGGAAAATGTTTAAAGAGGTGGATAAACTGGAGATCAACCGAGATACAAAAGTTGTATATCAGGGGATTCCCGGAGCGTATCAGGAACAGGCCATGGTGCAGTTTTTTGGAGAAAATATCAGCCATTTTACAGCCGATGAATTTAAAGATGTGGTCGTGGCAGTGGATGAGGGAAAGGCAGATTACGGAATTCTGCCCATCGAAAATACCTCCGCAGGCACTGTGAGCGGCATCTATGATCTGCTCCTGAATCATGACGTATGTGTAGTCGGGGAAGAGACGGTAGAGTGCAATCATGCCCTTGTAGGCATTAAGGGAACAGATCTTTCCAAGGTGACCAAGGTATATTCACATCCCCAGGGGCTGATGCAGTGCAAGCAATTTTTAGACGAGACCGGCTGGGATCAGGTTCGCATAAGGAACACTGCCGTTGCGGCCAAAAAAGTTGCGGATGACAATGACCCGACCAAGGTTGCGATTTCCAGCGAGCGGGCGGCTAAGCTCTATGGACTGGAGGTGCTGAAGCGCAAGGTGAATTACGAAGGAAATAACTGCACCCGTTTTGTGGTTATGTCCAAGAAAAAGCAGTACCGGAGAGATGCCGGGAAGGTAAGCATCAGTTTTTCTCTTCCGCATGAGACGGGATCTCTTTATAACATTCTTGCACATTTTATGTTCAATGATGTCAGTATGACGAATATTGAATCCAGACCGCTTCCGAACAGGCAGTGGGAATATGGATTTTATATAGATGTGGCCGGAAACTTAAATGAACCGGGCATACGCAATGCTCTGACCGGCATCCGGGCGGAGGTAAAGGACTTTAAAATACTTGGAAATTTTTAAGGACACTGAAGAGAGGGGCAGGCTTTAAAAACAGCCGTTTAAAAAATACAAAATTAGGTGGGAAGAAAACATGAACAGTAAATCAAATGGTTTGAAAGACAAACTGGGAAAAATCCATAGCTTTATTCACAAGTTTGGAAAATACTTTATTATTGCGTGTCTGATCTTATTCTGTGTGCTGTGTATTAAGAATAAAGATCAGTTTGCGGAACGGGTAGCTAAGGGCGTACCGGAAAGCGGCATGGAGAAGATCGCGATTGCAGACGGGGATACGATTAAGCAGGAATTTAAAGCTAATTTTACTTCGGCAGAAAGAATTGACTTCCGTGTGGGGAGAAACTATGGAGATGCAAGACCGGGAAGCATTGATCTGACGATAAAAGATTCAAAAGGTAATGTTGTATTTCATATCACCCCAACGATGGAGGAAGTTGACGGAAGGGCTGAAGTCAAATCCACTATGCGCCGCAGAGAGCTTCATGACGACCGCTGGTACAAAGTTGTCGTGAATCAGAAGCTTGAAAAGGGAGAAACTTATACCTACGAAATTAAAGGAATCGGAATTAACAAGAAAGATCCTCTGTATATTTACATTTCAAAGGATATGGGTTCTGTTTTCCAGCCTCTTGTAAAGAATAACAAGACACAGGATATCCGTCTCTGTGCAAGGGTTTGGACAACCCAGATTGACATGTGGGCCATCGGTTTGACGATTGCCATTGCCGTAGGATTGATTGTACTTTTACTGGTTCAGCTGAATATTCCTGAAAAATGGAATAAATGGCTCACATGGGCCTTATTTATTGTGAATCCGTGGCTGGCCTTTTATATGGTCGAAAAGGTATTTTACAATCCAATCAGTGTCATGGGTATTCTGTCCTATGCCTTGAATGTCATATGGTTCTATATCATCTTTGCAATACTGCTTCTGATCTTTAACCGGGTCAAATATGCAGTTATTGTGGGGAATCTGCTCTTATACGGATGTGCGGTTGGAAACTACTTCGTCATGCAGTTCAGAGGCACACCGATCACACCGGCGGATATATGGGCGCTCGGTACTGCTATGGACGTTGCGGATCACTATACTCTGTCCTATGATAAAGCAGCCATTGTTGCTACAATTATTTGTTTGGGACTGTGCATCATAGCATGGAAACTGGATACTATCAAGGCGTTTCGGTGGAAGCACCGTCTGGCGGTATTGGCCGTTGTAGTTGTGGCAACACTGGGACAGAGTTTCTTCTGCACCAGGGTGAACTTTTTAGAAGCACATAACGTAAAGGTAGAATTTTTCAATCAGAAAAAGGGATATAAACGAAACGGCTTTGTCTTAAGCTTCCTTCTGAATGTACAGTATCTTCTTGGGACGGAACCGGAAGGATACAGTGTGGATAAGGTAAAAGACATTGCCAAAAATTATGAGGTGACAACCGGACAGAACAAGAATCTGAAGCAGAAACCAAATGTGGTCGTCATCATGAACGAGACATTTTCTGATCTGAATGTGGTCAACAAGATCAAGACAAATAAAGAAGTGATGCCTTATATCAATTCTATGAAAGAAAATACAATCAAGGGTGATATGCTGGTATCTGTATTCGGAGGCGGAACAAGCAACTCCGAGTATGAGTTCCTCACAGGAAACTCAGTATCTTCTCTTCCGCTGAACGGAAATGCATATACCCAGTTTGTAAAACACGAAGTGCCGAGTCTTGCTACCCAGTTAAAAGAACAGGGATATGACACGACCGCATTCCACCCTTATAAGCCGAATGCATGGAACAGACAGAGCGTGTATCCGCTGCTTGGATTCGACAACTTCCTGGATGAGTCATCGCTGGATGAATCCAAAGTCAGGAGAATCAGAGGATGGGTCAGCGACGAGTCAGATTATGACAAGATCATAGAGACATTCGAGAACAGAAAATCAGATAATCCTCTGTTTATGTTTAATGTAACAATTCAGAACCACGGCGGATATCTGCTTCCGGACGATAACTTCAAGCAGGAAATTACGATTGAAGACGAGAAGAAGACAGAACCCGCAGAGCGTTATCTGTCTCTGATCCATGAATCCGACCGGGCATTTAAGAAGCTGATCGATTACTTTAAGGAGCAGAAAGAACCGACCATCGTTGTGATGTTCGGAGACCATCAGCCAAAACTGGAAGACGAGTTCTATGAGCTTCTCTACGGAAAGGACTTAAACAGCCTGAACATCAAGGAGATGCAGAAGAAATTTACTGTTCCGTTTGTTATCTGGGCAAACTATGATATCAAAGAACAGGAAAATGTAAAACTTACCAGTGCCAACTATCTGTCCACGCTGATGCTGAAACAGACAAATTTAAAAATGACTCCGTATAATCAGTATCTGGAAGAACTGGAGAAACAGATTCCGGCAATCAATGCCAACGGATATGTGACAAAAGACGGTAAAAATGTTGCGACCCAGGATGAGGAAGATAAAGATAAATGGCTGACAAACTATCAGTATCTGCAGTACAATTCCCTGCTGGACTATAAACACCGCGTAGATTCCTTCTTTTCTGTGAAAGAAAAGTAGGAATCTCCATGCGGATTCTTGACACATGGGACAAAACAATATAATATTAAAATGTTGTTCGCTTTATGCAAAAGAAAATGGCGAAAACACGTCATTGATAATTAGGAGGATACACATATGGTTAAAGCAATAGTTGGAGCCAACTGGGGCGACGAAGGAAAAGGTAAGATCACGGATATGTTAGGTGAGACTTCTGACATTATCGTGCGTTTCCAGGGAGGAGCGAATGCCGGGCATACCATCATCAACGACTACGGAAAGTTCGCGCTTCACACGCTGCCATCCGGTGTATTCTATGATCATACAACCAGCATTATCGGTAACGGTGTGGCACTGAATATTCCTGTGCTTTTTAAGGAGATTGGGGAAATCGTCTCCCAGGGAGTGCCAAAGCCGAAAATTCTCGTTTCCGACCGTGCCCAGATCGTTATGCCGTACCATATCCTGTTTGATGAATACGAGGAGGAACGACTGGGAAAAGGGTCCTTCGGATCTACAAAATCGGGGATCGCACCGTTTTATTCAGACAAATATGCAAAGATCGGTTTCCAGGTCAACGAGTTGTTTGACGGCAAAGTGTTAAAAGAAAAATTGGTCAGAATCTGCGAGATGAAGAATGTTTTGCTCGAGCATCTCTACCACAAACCCCTTCTTAATCCGGATGAGCTGTATGAAACACTGATGGAGTACAAGGAAATGGTAGCGCCGTATGTCTGCGATGTATCCCTGTTTCTTCACAAAGCGATGAAAGAACAGAAGACCATTCTCCTGGAAGGCCAGCTGGGCTCGTTAAAGGACCCGGACCACGGTATTTATCCGATGGTGACATCTTCCTCCACTTTAGCGGCGTACGGAGCAATCGGTGCAGGTATTCCGCCATATGAAATTAAGAAGATTGTCACCGTAGTTAAAGCATACTCAAGTGCTGTAGGCGCAGGTGCCTTCGTCAGTGAGATTTTCGGAGAAGAAGCCGATGAGCTCAGAAAACGCGGGGGAGACGGCGGTGAATTCGGGGCAACGACCGGACGTCCGAGAAGGATGGGATGGTTTGACGTCGTGGCTTCCAAGTACGGATGCAGGATGCAGGGAACGACAGACGTGGCATTTACCGTGCTCGATGTTCTTGGCTATTTAGAAGAAATTCCGGTCTGCGTCGCTTATGATATTGACGGTGAAATAACGACCGATTTCCCGACAACGGGTGATCTGGAGAGAGCAAAACCGGTGATCGAAGTACTTCCGGGATGGAAGAGTGACATCCGCGGAATTACAAAATACGAAGAACTGCCGGAAAACTGCAGAAAATACGTAGAGTTCGTCGAGGAAAAGATCGGATATCCGATTACGCTGATCTCCAACGGACCCGGCAGACATGAGATTATCCGCAGAGGATATACAGACTAAAAATAAAAAAAACCTCTTTGCAGATATGGCAAAGAGGTTTTTTGCAAAGGTATAGGAGACATCTATGGAAAAAGAACAGGAACAAGAGAATAAGAAAAAACAAAACTTCAGGAAAGAAGTCAGAAGCTGGATTGTCTGTATTGCTGCCACTCTGGCCATTACTTTGTTTATCACGAATTTCGTCATAGTCAACGCCAGTATACCGAGCGGTTCCATGGAAAATACCATCATGACCGGAGATAAACTCATTGCATTCAGGACCGCATACCTGTTCAGTGAGCCTGAACGGGGAGATGTGATTATATTTGAGTACCCGGACGACGAGTCAGAGTGGTATATTAAGAGAGTCATTGCACTTCCGGGAGAAACGATCGAGGTAAAGGACGGAAAGGTTTATATCAACGGGAGTAAAAAGCCCCTGAAGGAGCCTTATATTAAAGAGGAGCCAGTGGACGATTTCGGACCGTATAAAGTGCCGAAGAACGGATACTTTGTCATGGGAGACAATCGGAACAGTTCCAATGATGCCAGAGAATGGCAGACTCACTATGTGACCAGGGAAGAGATCATAGGAAAAGCAAGCTTTCGATATTATCCGTCTCCAAAGTGGATCAAATAAAGGAGTGAGACCATGAAAAGAAAAATCAGGATTGTTATGTTTGCAGCGGCAGTCATGCTTGCCCTGGCAGCGGCAGGATGTCAAAAAAAATCTGAACAAAACCAGAAGCCTTTCGTATCGGAAAAAGATCTGAAAGCATTCATAGGAGAGACAACCAAAAAAGACGAAGTTTCTGATTTCCCAAAACTGGACTACGCTTCAGATGACAGGGTGATGTTCCACAATTCCCAGGGCTTCTATGTCTTTGATCTGAAGGAGAAGAAAGTTACTGCAGCTTTGGACCTGGCAAAAATGAAATTATTTTCCGAGGATGGGGAGACAGAGGCAAAGATCATCGTTTCCAGTGACGGAAATATGGTCCGGCTCTTGAGAACAAAAGGGGAAGATACGGTTAAAGACTATTTCTATGATGTGAAGGAACAGACTCTGTCGGATAAAAAACAGGCTTTTGATGATGTCTACGAAGGGGATATCCAGAATACAGACAAAAAGAAGTTTGCCGGACGCCCGAAGGAAGAGGTGATCCGGGAACTTATGGAAAATGGGCAGAATGATTCCAATGCGCTGATCCAAAATGACAGCACCGTGGACTTCCTCGGATACCCATCCGGTGTATATATGAAGGAAGATCAGATGTTTAAAAATCTTTCTTTGGTCCAATACGATGTCAAAGCAAAAAAGAAGACTGTGACTTCTCTGTTTGACGGGTTTGTAAAGACCGATCGGGAGACTGACGCCTCAAAGCTTGTCTTTAAAGGCAGCCGTTTCATGAAATTCAGCGAAAACGGTGTTCTCTACTTCGATGTGGATGCTATGCAGAAGACCGACGGGACGAAGGGGACATTTGGGGAACTTGTCATTGGAAATGTCTTTCAGTCAAAGAGCGGGAAACTTACAGTTACATTTGAAGATATTTCAAAAGGAGATCTTTCTCTGAAACCGGTACTGTCACTGAACAACATCGATGAAAAGGGAGAACCCCAAATGATAGAATTAACAAAAGGTAAAAACACCTATACCTTCAGTGGCCTGAAAAAAGAATTATTTTACTATATTGACTACTATGCCACAAAAGATGCACCGGATGAGAAGAGCATGGAAAAGACCGATCAGCAAAATAAAAAGCTCAGGGTGAGCATAAGCAGCTAAAAGCATGGACGCCGGACACAGTCTGTGCTATAATAGTGATACAAAAAAATTGTATGAACCTAATTATTTTTTAGAAAGTGAGGAATCAGCTATGACATGTGAGACTATCAATGCACAGAAAGCTCCCGCAGCAGTGGGACCATACTGCCATGCGGTAAAAGCGGGTGAACTTGTATTTACTTCAGGACAGCTTGGGCTGGACCCGGAAAATGGAACTCTGCCGGATGGAGTGGAAGCACAGGCGGACCAGGCACTGAGCAACCTGGATGAAGTACTGAAAGAGGCAGGATTATCTCTTAGTGATGTGATCAAGACTACTGTATTTTTAGACGATATCAATGATTTTGCGGCAATCAATGCAATTTATGAGAAAAGGTTCGGAGACAACAAACCCGCCCGGTCCTGTGTGGAAGTGGCGGCACTTCCCAAAGGGGCGCTTTTTGAAATAGAAGCGGTCGCAGCTGTGAAATAACATTATCACCGAAGAAAACCCGGTTTCCTGCAAATGTAAATTCAGGATCCGGGTTTTCTTTTATTGTCCGGGTAAATGGGGTATAATGAAAGTAAGAATTTATGGCTTCACAGAACAGGAGAGACTGCATGGGAGAAAGAAAGAAAAAAATTCAAATAAATTCAGCAGTCATCCTTCTGGTAATTATAGCGCTGCTTTCATATTTCATTTTTTCGTTTGTACAGTATTACCGTGAAATGGATCAAAAGATCGCAGCCCAGACAAAACATGACCTGCAGACTACAAATGATACGGCCAAGGCAGCTTTGAATTCACTGTTAAAGGACGGGAAAAACTGGCTGGAGAGTCTTGCGGTCATATGTGATATTCCAGATGGGACAGGGAAAGAAAACTGGTGGAATGTAGTCAAAAAGTTCGATACAAAAGGAATGAAAATCGGAGTTGCAGACAGCAGAGGAACGATTTACTACAGCAGCCATAAGAAGATGGATATCTCCGGGAGACAGTACTACAAAGTTCTTAAAAAACAAAAGAGCAGCATCTCCAAAGTACTTTTTGATGAAGAAGAAGGAACCGAATCCATTATCATCGGTGTGCCTATGATAAAGCAGGGCAGATTTGAAGGCGCCATCTGCCTGGAGTACAGCACAATGGAGCTGGGAAGACTTCTCAATGGGAAAGATACCAGCGGGATGGGAGCTGTACTTGTGTTTACACGAAAAGGCAGGATGGTCGCTTCCTATGAAGGAATGGAGAAATTTCCGACCATGTATGATATGCTCAAGACTATGAAATACGATGACCCGGCACAGCTGCATGAGATGGAGGCAAACGTACAGAAAGGAAGCAGCGGTTTTCTGAACTATCAAAACAAAGGAAAATTGCGCATGCTTTACTATGAACTGGCGGATATCAGTGACTGGATAATTTGTACGTTGGCTGTGGCGGAACTCTATGAAGGAACACTGTATTCTTTAAAAAGCGAGACATTTATACTCATGACCAAGGGTGTGCTGATTACCATTCAGGGTGTGCTGATTACCATTCTGCTTTTATTCTTTAGCCTGCAGTTTTTTAAAATCCATAGAAACGAAAAAAGAGAGAATACAAAAGATGTGCTGACAGGTGTCATAAACCGTAAATATTTTCAAAAATTACTGGAAAAGGATTTAAAGCGGAATAAAAAGTACCGTGCCTGTTTCTTTCTGGACGTGGATGACTTTAAAAGAATCAATGATACTTATGGACACCAAAAGGGAGACGAAGTTTTGACTGCCGTGGCCAGACATTTAGAGAAAAATCTTCGCGAAAAAGATGTAGTCAGCCGCTACGGAGGAGATGAATTTACCTGTCTGATCTATGGGATTACAGAGAAAGAGAAGATAAGGGAGATTGCCGGCAGGATCCTTCGGGAAGTGACGGGGAAAGTCCATGTGAATATCAGTATGGGTATTACTTTGATCCAGGATAATGATTCCTATGAGCAGATCATCGAGAGAGCGGACGGTGCATTGTATGAAGCAAAAGTAAGGGGCAAAAACCAGTTTATGATTCTTTAAGTATTTAATTTCAGGAGGGATGCTTAACCGGGCAGTCCCTCCTGATTTTAAAAACTAAGCTTTCATTTCCTCCTCTGCAGGATTCCCCTGTTCAGAATCATCAGGAGCATATACGAGCAGTTTTTTTGACATAAAATAGAAAACTCCGGTGGTGACGGCAGAGGCCAGAATATCTGCAATCGGTTCTGCCGCGAAGATTCCCGTAGTGCCAAAAAATAACGGCAGGAACAAGGCCAGAGGGATCAGCAGGATGATCTTTCTCAGAAGGGCCATGACAAGAGAAATCTTTGCCCTGCCCAGTGCCATGAATGTATTTTGGCAGGCGTACTGTGCCCCGATAAACAGAAAGCCTCCCATGAAAATGCGGATCATGGGTCTGCCGAGGACAGAGAGCTGCCTGGCTGCCTCACCGCTGGAAAACAGATAGATATAGATCTGGGGAACTGCCATGGAGAGGGCCCAGATTCCCAAAGTGTAGGCCACAGTGATCACAAATAACAGGCGAAAGGCCTTTTTTACCCGGTCCATATTCCGGCTTCCATAGTTAAAGCTGATGATCGGCTGTGCACCCTGAGCGAGTCCAAGGGCGGGCATGGATAGAAACTGCATGGCGCTTATGGCGATGGTCGTGACAGAGACAAGGGAGTCTGCGTTGGCACCGCCGTAGCGTTTCATTCCTGAATTTAATGTGATCTGTACCAGACTTTCTGTGGACTGCATAATAAACGGCGCGATCCCCAGGGCGATAACAGGGAGGAGAACTTTCGCTTCCAGCCTGAGATTTTTCCTGCGGATCTTGAGATCCGTTTTCTTTCCGGTTAAAAAACGGAGGACCCAGGCCGCAGAGACCCCCTGGGAAATGACGGTAGCTAAGGCGGAGCCCTTGACACCGAGACCCATGATAAAAATAAAGATTGGGTCCAGTACGATATTTAATAGAGCCCCAATCAGCACTGTGAGCATACTGGTCCTGGCAAACCCCTGGCAGGTGATAAAGCTGTTCAGGCCGAGAGAAAACATGACAAAAATGGAGCCGAGCAGATAGATGCCCAGATAGTCATTGGCATAAGGCAGTATATTGTCTGTCGCTCCAAACATGGAAAGCAGAGGTTCTTTTGCAAGATAAAAAAACAGGGTAAGAGGAACGGCCAGAGCAATCAAAGCTGTGACGGCATTCCCAAGGATTTTTTCCGCCCCGTCATGATCCTGCTGTCCCATTTTTATTGAGACTCTGGGGCTTCCTCCCATACCGATCATGGAGGCAAATGCAGAAATGATCATAATGATCGGAAAAGCAATTCCAAGCCCTGCAATGGCAAGAGGTCCTTCTCCTCCCGGAAGACGGCCGATGTAAATGCGGTCCACCATATTATACAGCGCGTTTATGACTTGGGCGGCAATGGTGGGAACAGCCAGCTGGAACAATAATTTGCCGACAGGCATGGTTCCAAGGGCTGTTTCGTTGTTTGTATTCAAAAAATCACTCCTATCATATAAAAATGTCACTTTATTATTTTACATTGTTCTCTCAATGGGAGCAATTCTTTTCTTCAGGAAAGGGGCAGGTTATGGACAGTCAGAAAGGAAAACAGGAAATTGTATATCAGATATATCCGAAAAGTTTTTGCGACAGTAGCGGGGATGGAATCGGAGATTTGAGAGGAATTTTAAAGCATCTTGATTATCTTAGTGATCTGGGAGTGACCATGCTGTGGATCTGTCCGGTCTATGCTTCACCGATGGATGACAATGGTTACGATGTTTCGGATTATTATGCCGTTCATCCCATGTTTGGGACGATGGAGGATTTGGAAAAGCTCATAGATGAGGCGGGGATCAGGGGGATGAAAATCATGATGGATCTGGTGCTCAATCACACATCGGATGAACATGTCTGGTTTCAGAACGCGCTGAGGGATCCAAAAAGCAGATACAGGGATTATTATATATTTAAGAAATCCAGGAATGGGCGCCCACCGAGCAATTTAAGGTCTGTTTTCGGGGGATCAGTGTGGGAGCCTGTTGAGGGAACGGAGGAGTACTACTTTCATTCTTTTTCAAAAAGGCAGCCGGATCTTAACTGGGAAAACGAAGACATGAGAAAAGAACTGTATGAAATGATCCGGTGGTGGATGAAAAAAGGAATTGCGGGATTTCGTGTGGATGCCATCAATTTTATAAAAAAGGATCACACTTTTCCTGACGGAAAACCTGATGGAAGGGATGGGCTGGCAAGCTGCCTTCCGTATGTAAGAAATGTAAAAGGGATTGAAGCCTTTTTGAGGGAACTTAAAAACCAAGTATTTGACCCACTGGACTGTGTCACTGTCTCAGAGGCTGTAGATGTACCATATTCATCACTTGGAGATTATATTGGAAAGCAGGGATGTTTTTCGATGATGTTTGACTTCAGTTATACAAATTTTGATCTGGAAGGAAAAGATGAGAAATGGTATAAAAGGAAAACATGGACGACAGAAGAATTCAGAGAGTTACTGTTTAAAAGCCAGGAAGAGATTCAGAAGACTGGCTGGCCGGCAGTATTTATAGAAAACCACGACCAGCCCAGAGCGGTGAGCAAATTTTTTCCGGATAAAAAAGACCAGACGTATGAGGCTGCTTCCATGCTGGCTGCCATGTATTTCTTTTTGAGGGGGACTCCTTTTATTTACCAGGGACAGGAATTAGGAACAACAAATGTATGGAAAGATTCTGTCTGTGAATTTGATGATATTGAGAGCAGAGGACAGTACCTTTCTGCTCTGTCAGACGGATGTACAAAAGAAGAAGCACTGTACTATATTAACCTGCGCAGCAGAGACAATGCAAGAGAGATGATGGACTGGAAAGAGGCAGAGACCCAGGAGAAAGAAGAGCAATCGGTACTGAAATTTTACAAAAAGATGACAGCACTCAGAAAACAGGAGCCGTGTTTAATTTACGGTAAATTCATCCCTTATAGAGAATACGGAAAAGAAGTGGTGGCATATGAGAGAAACGACGGATTTACAAGATTCCTTATACTGTGTAACTTTTCACGAAGAACAAAGAAGATTGGGGTAAGAGGAGGAGAGATACTGCTGAGCAATCAGCCGGTGAAAGAAAAAATTCTGAGGCCCTTTCAGGTCATATTGATAAAAGATTGATCTGCAGATGATATAAAAAATTTCTATACTTAAGAAGAAATTCATTCTTTTTTAATCTATTCCATTAGGATACAATGAAATAGAGTGTTACTGTTTTGCCAGATAAATAATTGGAGGTAATTAGAATGAACCAGCGGAGCACTGAGATTGTGCAGTTATTAAGTAAAGAGAAGGATGAGATTACAGTCTCAGGATTTGCAGAATATTTTCAGGTGTCTCAGAAAACTATCCGCAATGATTTAAAAGAAATTAATACGATTCTGAATCAGAATCAGCGGGAGGAAGTTTTGATACAGAGCGGCGGCAGAATCAATCCGCCGGAGAACTTTAAAGAATCTCTGTCATTACTGCTCGAGGGGGATTTCTACAACTATAAATTATCAAGGAAAGAACGCAGGCAGCATCGGCAATGATTGTAAATTCTGCAGATTATATTACGCTTGCAACCATTGCAGATCATTTGTTTGTCAGCAGGGCAACGGTCATCAATGATCTGAAAGACATTAAGGCATTTATCAGGGAAGGAAATCTGAATGTGATCTCTCATGCCAACAAGGGACTTCGTATAGAAGGTGCAGAGAGTGAAAAGAGAAATTTTCTTTTGAATCTTCTTCGTCCCTCCCTTTCCATCTATGAAAATCATAAAAATGTCGTTGCTGAGCATGTCAGTGTACAGGCAGGTGACTCCTCTGTTATTCAGAAAATTCTGGGAGAACAGGAACAACGGTATAAGAAATATCTGGATGACAGTTCTTTTCGGGAGATTATTTTATATTTAAGAATTATGGTGAACCGGAATCAGATGGGAGAATTTCTTGAGCCGCAGCCGGATACGAACAGTGAGAATTATATGTTTGCCCTGGATACGCTGAAATACATTTCACAGTATTGTGATGTGGTTACAACCGAGGACGACATTAAGTATTTCAGCAGATTTCTGGATGGAGTACGCTACATGAACAACAGCAGATTCAGTAAGAATACAGTTATCATCCAAATGATCACGAGACAATATATTTCGGGTATTTCTTCGGAACTGGGAATCGATCTGAATGCGGATTATGATTTTTTTGAGAATCTGTCCAATCATCTGGGATCTATATTTTCTGCACCTCCAATCGATTATCAGGAAGTCGATGTGATTAATGAGGTATTGGAAGATAATCAGGATGTACTGGAGGCAGTCAACAACCAGATGTTCGTTATATATCAATATACGGAGCGTCAATTAAACGAGATAGAAATAAAATATATTGCAGTCCATGTATGCGCAGCCATTGAACGAAAGAAAAATAAAGAGGTTGCTTTCCGTGTGATTGTAGCCTGCCACGCAGGAATCGGAACGTCCAGATTATTATTGGAAAAGCTGAAAAGGCATTTTAAATTCCGGGTTGTGGATGTGATCTCAGCCCATGAAGCGATGAGCATCGAGCCTAATGCAGCCGACTTTGTAATCTCCACGGTCCCGCTGGAAGGCTGCTCATTAGAGTATGTTGTTGTCTCAGCGGCTTTTAATGATGCGGATTATATCCGTGTGGGAAATAGGATCGATGCACTGAGAAACTGCAGAAATTTTCCGGTCAGAATGGAAGAAGACGGTTTAAGCGCCAAAGGTTTGATCGATGAGATCCATCCGCTTGTATACAGCATGATCGAGCCGGAAGAAAAGGCGAAGACATTTATGAAGGAACTGCGCAGAGTGATCCGGGATTATTTTAAACAATCTGTGGAAAATGAGACGGAGGTTCTGTCGCCGTATCTGCATCATCTGCTGCCGGCAATGAATATTGAAGTGGATGTAGAATGTGAAGACTGGAAGGATGCAGTGCGAAAGTCCGGTGAAAAGCTTGTAGAGAGAGGCTATATTGAGTCAAGGTATATAGACGCAATGATCCATAGCATTGAAGAATATGGTTCTTATGTCGTATTGTCAAAAGGATTTGCCATGCCACATGCAAAAGTAGAAGAAGGAAGTATACGCCTTGGCATGCACTTGATCCGTTTAAAAAATCCGGTGCCATTTGGGGTAGAAGAATTGGACCCTATAGAGTTTGTATGCTGTTTAAGCGCTATTGACCATAAAAGCTACCTGAAAGCATTTTTCAGTCTGGTAAATATGCTGAGGGATGCTGAGTACCGGCAGATGCTTCATGAGGCAGAGTGTCCCGAAGAAATGGCAGGAATCATTGAAAAATATGAACACAGCAACAGTTAAATAAGGTGAAGCTGATTGGTCGAATTTATTTCCGGATCCGGAAATGGATTCGACTGATTTATTTTATTTCCAGAAACAGAAATGGATTTGACCAAGCTAAATTTTTTCCCGAATGGGGAAAGACCTTTCACTGTTTTTGATTTAGGCTGCATGATAGTATGTAACTGTAAACAAGAGATAGAACGTTTGGCCAACAATCTCAGGAACATAACATCATACAAATAATACGATTAGAAAAACGGAGGTAAAAATGGAAATACTATTAAAATTTTTTCAGGGGTTTGTAGGTTTAGGGGCGAGCGTCCTGCTGCCGGTTGTAATCGCAATATTGGGAATTTTCTTTGGGATGAAAATCGGCCGGGCGATTAAAGCCGGCTTGCTGGTAGGAATTGGTTTCCAAGGACTTGTTTTAGCAGTAAATCTATTAATTACTTCAGTGACACCGGCAATGGAATATTATGAAAAATTAGGATCAGGATATGACACTTTGGAAGTTGGATTTGCAGCGCTGGGTGCGGCATCGTGGACGACACCGTTTGCAGTACTTGTAATTCCGTCGATTATCCTTGTGAATATCATTTTAGTCCGTTTAAAGATTACAAAGGTCTTAAATGTTGACATCTGGAATTTTATGCATTTTCTCGTTCCCGGAGCACTTGCGTATGCTTTGTTTGGAAGTGCCGTTATCGGATTTTTAGTTGCTTTTGCCTGCGGTATTATTGTTCTGTTTTTTGGCCAGTGGATTGCAAAACCATGGGAAGAATTTTTTGGACTGGAAGGAACCACATGTACCTGTCTTTCTTTCGTAGCATGGGCCTACCCGATCAGCTACGGATTAAATAAGATCATAGACAAAATCCCGGGACTTAATAAAATTGATCTGAATATGGATAAAGTGGGACAAAAGCTTGGAGTATTTGGCGATCCTGCAATCATCGGTGTTGTAGTTGGAGCTTTTCTTGCAGTCATCACAAAACAAAGTCCCGGAGAAATTCTCACAATGGCAATGGGTGTTGCGGCGGCAATGGTATTGATCCCGAGAATGGTTTCCATCATGATGGAAGGGCTCTCTCCATTGGGACAGTCTGCAAATGAATATATGCATAAGAAAATCGGAGAAGACGCAGATATTTATATCGGTATGGACATTGCCCTTGGTTTAGGTGATCCGACCTGTATCACATGTACTGCCGTTATGATCCCGGTTACCATTCTTCTTGTGTTTCTTGTACCGGATATGAGATTCTTTCCGCTTGGTTTATTAGCTGAGATTTGTTATTTGGCACCTATGGTCGTATTAAGCAGCAAGGGAAATCTATTCCGGTCATTACTTGCAATGACTATTTTAATGTACATAACCCTGTTTTTGGCAAATATGTTTATTCCGGAGGCTACAAGCATGATGTCCGTTACAAATGTAGACTTTGGAAAAAGTGTCACAGCATCTCATTTTGGATGGAATCCAGGCAATGTAGTTGTATCAATTATTCACAGAATTATGGCGATCTTCGGATGAGGAGGCTTGAAATGAAAACTAGATATTTAGTAATTCATGGAACAGCAGATAATAATGAACAGGCAATCAAACTATGTGGAGAAGCCTTATATAAAGCAGGCATTGTCAGTGAAAATTTCGGGGATCTCTGTGCGAAACGAGAAAGGGACTTTCCCACAGGACTTCCGACAGAAATCCCAACGGCGATTCCCCATGTGAAAGACGAAGGAATTACAGAGAACGCCATCTGTTTACTGAAACTGAATCATCCGGTGACGTTTAAAAGGTTGGATGATGATACAGAGGAAGTGAAAACAGACATGATTTTCAACTTGGCGATCAGGGATGCAGATGAACACTTAGCGGTGCTTCAAAAAATGATGGCATTTTTGAATAATCCGGAAGTCTTAACAAAATGTAAAAAACTTTCAAATGAAGAAACAGAAGTTTATCTTCAGGAGCAATTAGAATCATAATAAATCGCAGTAAAGGAGAAATATTATGGCGAAAGAAGTAAAAGTATTAGTAGCGTGCGGCAGCGGCGTGGCAACATCAACCATCGCACAGGAAGAAATTAAAGAAATTGCAAAAAATGCAGGCGTTAAAATCAGAATAATGAAAGGAACGATTTCTGAAGTTCCTATAAAACAAAAAGATGTAGATGTAGTATTTACCACAGCAAATTACCGAAATCTGCTTGAAAAACCACATCTCAGCGTATTTGGGCTTGTCTCCGGACTGAATAAAGAAGCAGCAAAGAAGAAAGTGGAAGAATTGCTGAAAAAGATTTCAGAAGAGTTATAAAAGCCCAATATGTGAAAGGATCAGGTGATTATAAATGAAAGCAGGAGTTTTACACGCAAGAGATGACATAAGATATGAGGAAGTACAGACCCCGGAGCCAAAAGCCGGGGAAGTGCTTGTAAAAGTGAAATATTCAGGGATCTGCGGATCGGATGTACCCAGAGTAATTGAAGACGGAGCCCATTTCTATCCGATTGTTCTCGGACATGAGTTCTCAGGGATTGTGGCAGCTGTGGGGGACGGAGTGACAAAGGTAAAGAAAGGCCAGAGGGTCGCCGGAGCCCCGCTGGTACCGTGCATGAACTGTGAAGACTGTATGAAAGGTGATTATGCACTCTGTAAAGACTACAGTTTTATCGGGACAAGACAGGCAGGAAGTTTTGCAGAATATATCTGTCTTCCGGAGCAAAATGTGGTTTCTTTTACGGATACAGTATCCTTTGAACAAGGAGCGCTGTTTGAACCGGCAGCAGTTGCCCTCCACGGATTGGAATGTCTTCCTTATAAAGGAGGAAAGACAGTTGCGATCCTCGGCGGCGGAACCATCGGACTGCTTGTCATGCAGTGGGCCAATATTTTTGGAGCGGCAAAGACCGTGGTATTCGATATTGATGATGACAGAATTGAGCTGGCAAAACAGATGGGTGCAGCCGACGGAGTCAATACTTTAAAAGAAGGCTTCATGCAAAAGGCAATGGATCTGACGGATGGAAAAGGCTACGATTACATTTACGAAACGGCCGGAAGTACGATTACCATGAAAATGGCATATGAACTGGCAGCGAACAAAGCTGGTATCTGCTATATCGGAAAACCAACGAGAGAATTAACATTTACTGTGGAAGAATGGGAAAACATGAATCGGAAAGAATTCACTGTGACAGGATCCTGGTTATCCTATTCGGCTCCATTTCCCGGACATGAGTGGGACTGCGTGGCGCACTATTTTGCAACAGGACAATTAAAGGGGGAAGACTCCCTGATCTATAAGAAGCTGCCGCTTTCAGAAATCGCAGAGGGCTTTGAAATGTTTAAGACCCGCGGGGCGGTAAAAGGGAAGATATTGATAGATAGTTCTGAGGAGATATAGGAAGGAGGTATGACAGTGAGAGAAATGAAATTATCTCCGTCCATCTTTGCCGCAGACTTAGGAGAATTAAAAAGCCAGATCAAAGAACTGGAAGACAGCGGCGTGGAACTTCTGCATGTAGATGTGATGGACGGACATTTTGTGGAGCGGATGGCATTTGGAGCAGATCACATCAGGGCTTTAAAATCAATGACAGATATTCCGCTGGATGTTCATTTAATGATCGAACGTCCGGAGGTACATATCGACAGCATCGCAGACGCAGGAGCAGATATCATAACAATCCATCAGGAATCCACAGCGAGAGTATTAAGCTGTTTACATAAAATCCGCAATCGGGGTATCAGGGCGGGAATTGTTCTGAGTCCGGGAACTCCGGAAGAGACGATCAAGTACTTATTGGATGATATAGATATGATCCTTCTGATGAGTGTAAATCCGGGAGAAGGGGGACAGCACTTCCTGAGTTCAACCGTGGAGAAAATTAAAAATGTCAGGGCAATGATCGGGCATCGGGATATTGATCTTGAAGTAGACGGAAGTATCGACCATGAGACCATAAGGCCTTGTTATGAAGCAGGAGCAAATGTATTTGTGTCCGGGGGATATTTATTCAAAAATATCAAAGAGAATACAGAGGCTTTAAGAAAGGCAGTGAGAAGATGAAAGCTTTAACATTTTATGACGTAAGGGATTTAAGATATGAAGAGGTTCCTGAGCCTGAAATTGAAAAAGAAGATGATGTTATTGTAAAAGTGAAGGCAGTCGGAATTTGTGGTTCGGATATCGCAAGATACCGTAATCTTGGACCATATGTGAAAGGCAATGTCTGGGGGCACGAATTTTCAGGAGAGGTTGTAGAAGTTGGCCCTGCCGTTACAGAACTAAAGGCTGGTGACCGTGTGGCAGGGTGCCCGAACTTGGTTTGTCACGAGTGTAGGTACTGCAAAAGCGGACATCCGTCAAGATGCGAATCTTTAAATACCATTGGAGCTTATGTTCCCGGTGCATTTGCGGAATACATTAAAATGCCTGCCGTCAATCTTGTAAAAATGGCGGAAAGTATGACTTATGAACAGGGCGCATTAGTAGAACCGGCAACGGTTGCGATTCACGGCTTATATCAGACAAACATTAAAATGGGATATGAAGTTGCCGTAGTGGGATGCGGAAATATCGGGCTTATGGCAATCCGATGGGCAAAAGCATTCGGGGCAAAGAAAGTGTTTGCTATTGATATTGATGATGCACAATTAGAAATTGCCCGGAAATTTGGCGCTGATGTACTGATTAATTCTACCAATATTGATTTTCATGATGAAATCAGAAAATACGGAAATGGCGTGGACTTAGCGATCGAATCAGCTGGCAATCCATTTACGGCGGCAAGAGTGCTCGGACTGCCGAAAAAGGGCGGAGAAGTCGTATACATGGGAATTCCATATGCAGATGTTCCGGTATCAAGATTCTATTTTGAAAGAATTATGAGAAATGAATTAACTATCATCGGTTCCTGGTGCACCATTTCTGCTCCATATCCAGGAGAGGAATGGAACAATGCGGTAGAATATATCGGAAACAAAAAGGTGGATGTCCTTGGAATGGTGACGCATAAAGTAAATTTAAGCAAAGGCCCGGAGATGTTTGAAGAGATCATTGCCGATCCAAAGAGCTTCGGAAAAGTTCTGTTATATCCGGAAGAAATCATGTAAGGAAGGTGTTGTTTTGGGAATGAAAGTAATTATAAAAGAATTGGAACAGTCAGCTGACAGAGTCCCTGAATATCAGATTTCAGATCTGATCCGGAAGATCAAGTCCCATAAACGGATTTTCGTTTATGGGACCGGTAGATCGGGTTTGATGTTAAAGGCCCTTGCTATGAGACTGATGCAGATTGGCCTGGATGCATATGTGGTGGGAGAAACCACAACGCCGTCAGTGGAAAAGGGAGATCTGCTGATCGTGGCCTCTGCTTCAGGGGAAACAGGAAGTGTGTGTATGACGGCACAGTCGGCAAAGAAACAGGGGGCAGATTTGATCGTGATTTCTTCAGCAGCGGAATCGACCCTGGGAAAAATCCAGACACCGGATATCATGATTGAATCTGCCACAAAATTTACAACATCCAAAACAAGCATCCAGCCACTGGGAAGTTTGTTCGAACAGATGCTGCTCATCGTGTTTGATGATGCTGTTTTGGAAATGAGCCGGGAAGAGCCGGGCAGTAATGACGATATGGCAAAGAGACACGCAAGCCTGGAGTAGCTTGTGACGGAAATCTTATAGAGAATCAAGGAGAATAAACATGCAGAATAACATTGGTCTACAGACAGCATATTGGAATGGAACAACTCCTGAGTTGGACATTTATAAAATAATTGATTTGACCAAGAAAGCCAACATGGACACCATTGAACTGAAAGCGGGGGACTTTGTTCCTTTGACAACAGAAGAACGCAGGAAGCTTAAGAACTATATCAAGGATGCAGGTCTGTCAGTTACAGTCAACGGGACCGGACTCAGACCGGAAAAAGATGTTTCCAGTTCTGACAAAGAATCTCATGAAGCAGGAATCAAACATTTATGTCATATGTTGGATCTCTGTGTTGAGATGGACGCAAAACTTTTTTCCGGAATTCCTTATGGTTTATGGAATACACGCCCGGATGGAGAGGATATTGCCGGGATCAAGAAGGTCCGCACAGCAAATGCAGTCAAAGGATTAACCGAAGTTGCAAAACATGCCGAAGAAGCCGGCGTAACAATGTGTTTAGAAATTGTAAACCGTTTTGAACAGTATACTGCCAATACTGCAGAAGAGGGAATTGCAGTCTGCGAAGCCATTGGCAGTGAGTATTGCAAGCTTCTTTTAGACACGTTTCATATGAACATTGAAGAAGATTATATTCCGGATGCCATCCGCACAGCCCATGAAAAGGGATATCTGGGCTATCTTCATATTGGAGAAAGCAACCGGAAGATTCCTGCCGGTGGAAGAAAGACCAATATTGACTGGGAAGCCATTGCAGAGACGATCAAAGAGATCGGTTTTGAAGGACCTTTGGTGATGGAACCATTCGTTCTCAATACGTCCGCAAGCGCTAAGAGCGTTTCACTTTGGAGAGCAATCAAACCAGCAGATGATATTGGCGGACTTGTGGCAGATGCCGCCGCAGGAGTGAAATATTTAAAAAGTCTTTAATAATGGGAGGGAAAAGGCATGATTACAACTGTAACGTTAAATGCTTCCATCGATAAAGCATATCATATGACCCAAAAAATTGAGAACGGTACGGTAATGCGGGTAGCAGAGACGAATAACAGTGCCGGCGGAAAGGGGCTGAATGTGGCAAGGGTGGTCAAGCTTTGCGGTTCTGACACAAAAGCTGCCGGTCTTGTGGGAGGATATAACGGTCAATATTTAGAATCACTTCTGGACGCAGATGGAATTTCCTATGAATTTGAACATATCGAGGGGGAAACAAGAAGCTGTATAAATATATTGGATCCGGAATACGGTTCCACCGAATATCTGGAACCCGGCTGTCAGGTTACTTCGGAGGAAGAAGCTGCATTTTTAGAACGATTTCCTGATCTTATTAGGGACAGTGATGTTGTGACCATTTCAGGAAGCGCTCCCCGTGGAATGGGAAGCGATATCTATAAAAAAATGATCCGGATTGTAAAGGATGAGGGAAAGAAAGTTATCTTAGATACCAGCGGAGAATATTTGGAAAAAGGGATCGAGAGCATGCCGACGATGGTAAAGCCTAATCAGGATGAGATCGAACTGCTTTTCCATATCAAAGTCCGCAGCCGTGAAGATGTCATTGAATATGCCAAAAAAATCTATGAAAAAGGAATCCCGTATGTGGTCATCTCTCTTGGCGGAGACGGGGCACTGCTTGTATGCGAAAAAGGCATTTATCAGGGGAAACCGCCCAAAATAGAAGTGGTAAATACAGTAGGATGCGGAGACTCCATGGTCGGAGCATTTGCAGTAGGATTAGAACGTCATATGGAACCGGAGGAGGCTCTGAAATTTGCAGTGGCGGTGGCATCTGCCAACGCACTTTCACCCCTTACAGGAACTTTTGATACGGCCAAGAGAGATGAAATTATAAAGAACGTTGAGATCATAAAATTATCAGATCCGGAAAGGGAATAGAATTATGTTAATGACATCAAAAGAAATATTACGGAAAGCTCAGGCCGGCGGATATGCAGTGGGTGCATTCAATGTAGAAAACATGGAGATGGTACAGGCAGTTGCGGAGGCAGCAGAGGAATTGCGCTCACCGGTCATCATGCAGACAACTCCGTCTACCGTGGCATATGCGGGACTTGACTATTATCTTGCAAATGTTGAGACAGCCGCAAAGAGGGCATCGGTTCCTGTGGTTATGCATTTAGATCACGGCAGCAGCTTTGAACTGGCGATGCAGGCACTCAGAGCGGGTTATACATCCATCATGATTGATGGTTCCCATGAGGCATTTGAAGATAATATTGCGCTCAGCAGGGCCGTCACAGATGCCTGCCATCCGTCGAAAGTTCCGGTAGAGGCTGAACTTGGAAAGGTTGGCGGAAAAGAAGATGATCTGGACGGCGGAGATGATAATCCCTATACAGATCCGCAGGAAGCAAAGGAATTTGCAGAGAGAACAGGGATTGATTCCCTCGCAGTTGGGATTGGTACAGCCCACGGTGTTTATAAGGGAGAACCAAAACTTCAGTTTGACATCTTAAGCCAGATCAGAGATGTCGTAGAGATTCCGCTCGTGCTTCACGGAACAAGCGGTGTGCCGGACGAAGCGGTAAAAGAATGTATCAAACGCGGTATCTGTAAAGTGAATTATGCAACCGATCTCCGTATCGCATTTACCAATGGAGTAAACAGAGTTTTTGCTGAAAATCCAGACACCATTGACCCTAAGAAATATAGTGCGGCAGGTCGTGAAGAAGTTAAAAAATATGTTATGGACAAAATAAAAGTATGCGGAAGTGCAGGAAAAGTATGAGTTATTCACCACTATTTCCGTCGCGCTTTTGAAATGCGCTCCTCCAATAGTGGTGAATAACTTTCGAGAAGTGGAAAATGGACGTAATGTCTGCTGGAGAAGATTATTCGGATTTATGAGATCATTTTGAATAGAAAGAGACTTATACAGTTCCCACGCCGCCTCCTATTCGATTTCAGGAAAGCTGCTGCAGAAGTTCAGAAGGAGTCAGGATTGGGACATCAAATTCCTCGAAGTCCTTTTTATTGCGGGTAATAATGTAATTACAGCGGATGGATTTTGCACAAGTAGCCACAAGACAATCCTCAAAATCCTTTGCTTTTTTCTGGAACGCTGTGAGAACATCGTTGTTGGTAACACTGCATACCTTTACGATTTCCAGCAGCTTTCCAACTGCTGTGTATGCAAGCTCGGTGCTGTGGGTGTATTTTCTGACCAAATAGAAGATGTCTGTAACGGAGGATGCTGATACAAAGCCGTCCATCCGGTGTTCTTCACAGAGGTTTAAAACCTTGCAGGAATCATCGACAAAAGGCTCCCGTTCCAGAAGTACATCGATAATAACATTGGTATCACACATTATTTTCATATTTTGACAGCCGCTCCTCTCGTAAAGAATCAAGATCAATATCCGAAGGGACATCCTTTAACATTCCACGGAGGGAATCCACAGCGGAAATCTGGGGGTTCACGACCTTTGCAATGGTTTTACCATTACGGGTAATGAAAATATCTTCTTTGGAGATCATATCCAGATATTTGCCGAAGTTGGTCTTAAATTCTGTTGCGGTAACAATCATGAATGACTCCTCCTTTCCTTTTAGTTTATTTTTATTATATGCGATTTTTGAAGAAAAATCAATTAATTCGTACGAAATAAAAAATATATTTATAAAAATCGATCGAAATACGACAGGGCCCTTGCCAAGGAAGCAAAAGCGACCATGTTCATTTTTGGAATATATGAGCTGTATCATTCAGAAGCAATTGTAAATACTTTTTATACGGTTGCCCTGTGATATTGACCGATTGGTCTTGACAAGAACCTGTGATAGGTTATAATAAACTGTATAAAAATTGAATAGGATCTTCAGGGCAGGGTGAAATTCCCTACCGGTGGTACAGCCCACGAGCCGCAAGGCATGATTCGGTGAAACTCCGAAGCCGACAGTACAGTCTGGATGAAAGAAGATGGAACGATGACATGGACGCGCTTATGCGCTTTTTGTGGCTGGTTGAAAGTGCCCTGGAATGAACTATCATTCCAGGGCTTTTGTGTACCTCCCACCCCCATGCCCTCCATATGGCACAGAAACTGTGCCTTGGGTTTTATATTTTCTGCCTTGAACGATACCGGTTCAAGGCATTTTTTATAGCTGTTTTTACAGCTGTGAACCAGGGGACAGGCCATGGCTGCGCCATGCGTGTCCCATCATTTGTAAAGGAGGCACCGCATTGAACGATTCTGATTACATGTCCATCGCACTGAAACTGGCCAGAAAGGGCTGCAAAAAGGTCAGCCCCAATCCCATGGCGGGTGCTGTCATTGTCAGGGAGGGCCGTATCATCGGACAGGGCAGCCACCTTTATTTCGGTGGGCCCCATGCAGAGCGGAATGCCCTTGCATCCCTGACCGAATCTCCCAGGGGCGCAACCCTGTATGTAACCCTGGAGCCCTGCTGCCATTATGGAAAGACGCCGCCCTGCACGGAGGCGATTATCGAGGAAGGAATCACGACGGTGGTAGTCGGTTCGGATGATCCCAATCCCCTGGTGGCAGGCAGAGGATTT
>OFMK01000378.1_pt1 | contig 48900 bp, 46 predicted proteins | sample 1541781 | NCBI WGS metagenome assembly OFMK01 (sample SAMN04209250, study PRJEB22552) | human gut metagenome | biome: gut; material: feces | host: Homo sapiens | place: USA: Oklahoma
GGAGAGAGGTGCGACGAATGTTTTACATTCGAGAGGACCTCTCTCCTTATTTATATTTGGAGAAAGCCAAACAATGCGGAATCGAAGAAGGAGCGTATGGTTCCAAGAGGAGATGTGAGAAAGCATTTCGCCACGAAAGATGTCGAAATTTATAAGAAAAAACTAAGATTTGATTGTGGATTATTTCTTGCAATTTACCCTTACATCGTATAAAATAAGACCTATGAGTGGTTAGAAGTGGTGGATAGTGGTGGATAAGTGTTGTAAAGTGTCACCTGACATCAAGAGTAAAGAGGTGATTCCATGTTTATGGGAGAATTTAATCACACCATTGATGCAAAAGGCAGGCTGATCATCCCTTCCAGATTCCGGGAAGCCCTGGGGCAGGAATTTGTCATGACGAAGGGATTGGATGGGTGCCTGTTTGTCTTCCCTTCCAGAGAGTGGGAGGCATTTCAGAAAAAGCTGGGAACTTTGCCACTGATTAATAAAAATGCCAGAAAATTTTCAAGGTTTTTTCTGGCGGGGGCAGCCCCGTGTGAGATGGACAAACAGGGAAGAACTTTGATTCCGGCAACTTTAAGAGAGTTTGCCGGTATGGAGAGAGAAGTTGTCTTGACTGGAATGTTGGACCGCATTGAGATTTGGAGTAAAGAAAAATGGAATGAGAACAACTCCTACGAAGATATGGATGACATTGCAGCAAATATGCAGGATTTAGGATTAAGTATCTAGGGTGATTTATGAATTTTGAACATGTTTCCGTTTTACTGGAAGAGACAATTAAAGAGCTGCACATCAATCCGGATGGAATTTATGTAGACGGGACCCTTGGCGGAGGCGGACATGCTTTCCACATTTGTCGGCGTCTTTCAGAGAAAGGGCGCTACATTGGAATCGATCAGGATGCGGATGCCATTGCGGCAAGCACAGAGCGGCTAAAAGAATTCGGCAGCAAAGTGACAATTGTTCGTGATAATTATGTTCATATGCCCAGGATTTTGAGTGAACTTGGAATTGAAAAAGTGGATGGAATTTTGTTAGATCTGGGAGTATCTTCTTTTCAGCTGGATGAAAAAGAACGGGGATTTACATACCGGGAAGACGTTGCGCTGGACATGAGAATGGACCAAAGGCAAAGTCTCACTGCCCGTACAATTGTAAATGAATATTCAGAGATGGAATTGTTTCATATCATTCGTGATTACGGGGAAGAAAAGTTTGCAAAAAACATTGCAAAACATATTGTAAATAAAAGAAAGAAGGGTCCAATTGAGACGACTGGGGAATTGATTGAGATTATAAAGGGAGCCATTCCCATGAAAGTAAGAGCGGTCGGAGGACATCCGGCTAAGAGAACTTTTCAGGCACTTCGCATTGAATGCAATCGGGAACTGGAAGTGCTGAAGGATAGTCTGGACGCCATGATTGATCTATTAAAGCCGGAGGGAAGGCTCTGTATTATCACATTTCATTCGCTGGAAGATCGCATTGTAAAAAGAGCTTTTAAAAGAAATGAGAATCCATGTACCTGTCCGCCGAATTTTCCGGTCTGTGTATGTGGAAAAATTTCAAAAGGAAAGCAATTAACAAGGAAACCGATTCTTCCGGGAGAAGAAGAACTGAAAGAGAACAAGAGGGCAAAGAGTTCAAAACTCAGAGTATTTGAAAGGGCATAAAAAGGGGAGTGTTTATGGACAAGTCAAGGCAGGAGCGATACAATTTAATTTATGGAAATACAGCAAGAAAGGAAGAAACGTCCTCGATTCCGGCATATGAGGAGCCTGTACGGAAGAAAAAGCCAAGAACAAGACCTGCGGCGCCGAAGACCACGACAAAAACCAAGCAGAACCAGAAGCGCGCGATGGCTATTGACTTTGCATTTCTTCGTGTTTTGGCAGGCGGACTGGCAGTGGTCGCAGTCATGAGTTTCTTTTATTTATCCGAAAGAACAAAACTTTTGAACCAGCGTGCGGTGCTCACAGATACGAAATCACAGTTAAATACACTTCAGGTAGAGAATGAGGATCTGAATCTGGAAATCGAACAAAGTATTCGTCTCAATACGATTGAAACAGCGGCAAAGAAATATGGCATGAAGAAACCGGATACAAATCATGTGATTCATTATGACAGCAAAAATGTAGAATATGTGCGCCAGTTTGGGAAGATACCCAAAGCAGACTAAGAGGTGGTTTACTTGAAGAAAAAAAGAAGAAAACCCATAAAACGATTAAATCATGCTATGAAGGTACGGGCAGTGGCTGTCTCTGCCTTCATAGCACTTCTTTTTATTGGTCTGGTTGGACGCCTGGTTTATTTCAGTGTTTTTAAAAATGGTATTTATAAGCGGCAGGTTTTGTCACAGCAAAATTATACCAGCGAAACCCTTCCGTATAAAAGAGGGGATATTTTAGATCGAAACGGCAATACTCTAGCTACCAGCCAAAAGATGTATCAGTTGGTGCTGGAGCCCAAAAACATTTTGAGATCAAAAACAATAAAGGAAGCGACACTGGATGCCTTAACGAAATATATGGGATTGGATGTGAATGATCTCACAAAATTTATTGAGAGACATAAAAATTCTTACTATGCACTCTATCGGGAAGAATTGTCTTACAGCCAAATTTCTGATTTAAAAGATTTTCTGGCCGGTGATCAGGCAGAAAATGTTTCGGGAATTGTGTTTTCTGAAAAATACAAGAGGAGATATCCAAACAAATCTCTGGCAAGTCAAGTTCTCGGGTTTGTTTCGGACGGTACGATCGGAACCGGAGGCATTGAACAATATTACAACAGCACACTGTCCGGTGTGGACGGAAGAAAGTACAAATATTTAAATGAGGAACTGGAACAGGATAGTTCCATTGTGGAGCCGGAAAACGGAAAAACCATTGTAACAACCATTGATTCCAATATTCAAAAACTGGCAGAAAAAGAGCTGGAAACCTTTGAAAAGAAATATGGAAGCAAGGGAAGCAGTATCCTGGTCATGAACCCTAACAACGGAGAAGTTTATGCAATGGCAAATTCCACTTCCTATAATCTGGAGAATCCGAGGGATGAGAAAATCCTGCTGAAAAAATATTCTCAAAGTGAGATTCAAAAGATGACTAAAAAGGAGAGAGCCGAAGCTTTTAACGAAATTTGGAAAAATCCCATTGTGTCCGATGCATTTGAACCTGGTTCCACTTATAAGCCATTTACGGTGGCGGCAGGACTGGAAGAGGGAATTCTGAAAGGAAATGAAACCTACGATTGTGATGGGTTCCAGATCGTGGGACCTCATAAGATTCATTGTTCTCATCGCGAAGGACATGGACACATAACATTGTCACAGAGTATTTCTCTATCTTGCAATGATGCTTTGATGCAGATTGCAGCGAAGGAGGGGAACACGGTATTTGCAAAGTATCAGAAAATCTTTAACTTTGGAAATTTTACCGGAATTGATCTGCCGGGCGAGGCACAGACGGCATCGCTCCTTCATGATGCCAAAGATATGAAACCGGCGGACCTTGCCACCAGTTCCTTTGGACAGTCGTTTAACTGTTCGATGATACAACTGGGCAGCGCGTTTTGTTCTCTGATTAACGGAGGAAATTATTATAAGCCCCATATTGTGAAACAGATGCGAAGTGATGAGGGAAACGTCACAGCAAATGTAGAGCCGACACTGGTAAAACAGACAGTCTCAAAGGAGACGTCCGATAAATTAAAAGCATATATGAAAGAGACGGTAGACTCCGGAACCGGAATCAAAGCACAGCTGAAAAATTATACGGCAGGAGGAAAAACAGGAACGGCTCAGAAGATTCCAAGAAGCGCCGGAACTTATATTGTCTCTTTCTGCGGATTTGCACCTGTGGAAAATCCGCAGGTTGTCGTATATGTGGTGATTGATGAAATTCAGAAAAGTTCTCAGACCAATACCGGACTGGCTGTGGAGATTGCAAAAAATGTATTGGAGGGATCTTTGAAGGAATTAAATGTGCCAAAAAGCAGCAAAAAGTAATACAAGGCAGATTTTTTCATAATCTTATACAAAGAGAAATTTACGGAGTACGTCATGAAGACTGTCTGCAAAAAAAGAATTCTTTGTATGGTTTTGGTATTTTTTGTCGGGTTTTTGGTTGTGACGATTCGACTGGGATATGTTATGATTGTTCAGGCAGATAAATATCTTAGTTTAGCCAGGGACCTGCATCAAAGAGATCGGGAGATTAAGGCTCCCAGAGGAATTATTTATGACCGCAATGGTGTAAAAATTGCTTCCAATAAGGCGGTGTATTCTATTTCCGTTATTTATTCACAGACAAAAGAGAAAGATAAAATTTCCCGGGTATTATCTGAAGAGTTGGGAATGGATTCTGCTCAGATTCGTAAAAAAGTTTACAAAAACTCTGTGAGAGAGAAAATAAAAAGCAATGTAGAGAAAAAAATTGCAGATCGAATCCGGGCATATGAATTCGATGGAGTGAAAGTGGATGAAGATTACAAAAGAGTTTATCCGTACGATTCTCTGGCGTCAAAAGTTCTCGGATTTACCGGGGGCGATAATCAGGGGATCGTTGGTCTTGAAGTAGCTTATGATAAATATTTGAAGGGAAAATCCGGAAGAATTCTGACATTGACTGACGGAAGCGGCATTGAAATCGAAGGTGCATTTGAAGAACGGGAAGAGCCTGAGGCAGGCAATGATTTATATACTTCCCTGGATGTAAATCTTCAGTACTATGCTCAGCAGGCCTGTTTAAAAGTAAAAAAAGAGAAGAAAGCCAAACAGGTGTCAATGATTTTAATGAATCCGCAAAATGGAGAGATTTATGCGATGGTCAATGTACCGGAATATAATTTAAATGAGCCTTTCAAGTTAAATCAGAAACAATCTCAGGAGAGTGTCAAAAAGCAGCAGGAATATTTAAATCGCAAGTGGAGAAATAGTTGTTTAAACGATACCTATGAGCCGGGTTCTGTTTTTAAAATTGTTACGGCAACTGCCGGATTAGAGCTTGGAAAGGTACGTGTAAACGATCAATTTAACTGCCCCGGATTCCGAATTGTGGAAGATCGAAAAATTCGCTGCCATAAGGTAGGAGGGCATGGAAGCGAGACTTTTAAAGAGGGTGTTATGAATTCCTGCAATCCGGTTTTTATGGAAGTCGGAGCGAGGGTTGGCGTGGATGGCATGTATGATACTTTTAAAAAATTGGGATTGTTTGAAAAGACTGGAATTGATCTTCCGGGGGAAGCCAATTCCATTATGCATCAGAAGAAAAATGTCAAGGCAGTGGAGCTTGCAACGATGTCTTTTGGTCAGTCAATTCAGATTACGCCGCTTCAGCTGTTGCGTGCTGCCAGTGCGGCAGTCAACGGGGGAAAGCTGATTACTCCGCATTTTGGAGTAAAAACGGTATCTTCGGATGGAAAGAAAGAGAAAATTTTTTCATATAAGACCAAAGATCATGTGATTAAAAAAGAAACCTCCGAGACAATGAAAGAATTGTTGGAAGCCGTGGTATCCGAAGGATCCGGGCGCAACTGTAAGATTGAAGGATTTTCCATCGGCGGAAAAACTGCAACCAGTGAAAAACTTCCAAGGGGTACTGGAAAATATATTTCCTCTTTTCTGGGATTTTCCAAAGCAAAGAATCCAACGGTTATGGGAATTGTATTGATTGATGAACCGCAGGGAACTTATTATGGGGGAACGATTGCGGCGCCTGTGATGAAAAATGTATTTCAGGTAGCGCTGCCGTATCTTGGAATTTCTAAGGATTATACAGTTGAGAAGAAAAGCGAATAACCCAGGACGTTAAAACCCCAAAGTCTTGGCATAAGGGTTGTAGCGCACATGAATAAAACAAATGAGGTGGTAGCATGAATTATAGTATTGTAAAACCGGTATTGATAGCTTTTTTTGTCAGCGTGATTTTAAGTCCGATGATGATTCGATATCTTCATAAATTAAAATTCGGTCAATTTATCCGTGGAGAAGGTCCTGAGTCGCATTTGAAAAAATCAGGCACGCCGACGATGGGAGGCTTGATTATTTTACTTGGAATTGTGGTTGCGTCTTTATTTTATGTCAGACAATATCCTGCAGTTGTTCCGATTTTGTTTGTGACGCTGGGATTTGGGTTTATTGGATTTATTGATGATTATATCAAAGTGGTCATGAAACGAAATTTGGGATTGAGAGCATGGCAGAAAATGCTGGGACAGATTCTGGTGACAGGAATCTTTGCTTATTATCTGATCAATTATACAGAGACAGGAACCTCGATGCTAATTCCGTTTACCCATGGAGCTTATTTGAATCTGGGGTCATTTTTTGTACCCGTGATTTTTGTAATTCTCCTTGGTACAGTAAATGGTGCAAATTTTACCGACGGATTGGACGGATTGGCATCCAGTGTCACCGTTTTGATTGCGACCTTTTTTACTGTAGCAGCAGTGGGAATGGGCGTTTCTGGAAATGATCCGGGAATCTGGCCTGTTTCCTGTGCTACAGTGGGCGCATTATTGGGATTTTTAGTATTTAATGTATATCCGGCAAGGGTGTTTATGGGAGATACGGGATCACTTGCACTTGGGGGCTTTGTGGCAGCTACGGCAGTGATGCTGCATTTACCTCTTTTTATTCCGATTGTTGCATTTATTTATATGATAGAGGTTATATCTGTGATGCTTCAAGTGGGATACTTTAAAGCTACTGGAGGAAAAAGATTATTTAAAATGGCGCCGATCCACCATCATTTTGAGTTGTCTGGGTGGCCGGAAACGAAGGTTGTGGCAATTTTTGCCATTGTCACGGCAGTTTGTTGTCTGATTGGCCTGGTTGCGATTTAGTAAGGAGAGAAACAATCATGTGGAAAGATAAAAAATTTTTAGTGGCAGGAGCAGGAAAAAGCGGAATTGGCTCAGTCAATCTTCTGCTGAAATTAGGAGCCGAGGTAAGTCTCTATGATGGAAATCAGGATTTAAAGCCACAGGAAATCTATCAGAAACTATATAAAAATCAGGAAATTCCTCTGGTTCTTGGCACATGTACCGAAAAAGTGGCAGATGCTTTTGATTGTTTGGTATTAAGTCCGGGAATTTCAGTAAACGCACCGATTGCACAGCTTTTTAAAAACCAAAAGAAGCCTGTCTGGAGCGAAATTGAACTGGCTTATCATGCATCCAAAGGAACAATTGCTGCAATTACGGGAACCAATGGAAAAACGACCACAACAGCGCTGACCGGGGAGATTATAAAGGGATATTTTGATCAAAGTTTTGTTGTGGGAAATATCGGAATTCCATATACCAGTGTTGCATTAGATACGGGAGAGAACAGTGTGATTATAGCAGAAATCAGCAGTTTTCAACTGGAAACCATCGTAGATTTCTGCCCGGATGTATGTGCAGTCTTAAATATAACTCCTGATCATTTGGATCGTCATGGGACGATGGAAATTTATGCGCAAACCAAAGAATCCATTGGGAAAAATCAGACCGGAGAGCAGGTAATGGTGTTAAATTATGAGGATGAAATGACAAGAGATATGGCGGCAAGAGCAAAGGGAAAAGTCATATTTTTTAGTCTTCATCATAAAATAAAGGATGGAGTGTCCTTGTGCGGGAACAACTTTATAGTAGAAGAACACGGAACACAGATTCCGGTCTGTACGCTTGAGGAAATTCATCTTCTGGGAGATCATAATTATGAAAATATTTTAGCTGCCATTGCAATTACTTATGCCATGGGAGTGCCGGTGCCTTATATTAAGGAAGGAATCAAACGTTTTCGAGGAGTTGCTCATAGAATTGAATATGTTGATACCGTAAACGGAGTTGCATATTACAATGATTCTAAGGGAACGAATCCGGACGCAGCAATTCGGGGAATCCGGGCAATGGATCGGCCGACATGGCTGATTGGCGGAGGATATGATAAAAAGTCTGCGTATGATGAATGGGTGGAAGCGTTTGACGGCAAAGTAAAAGCATTGATCTTAATGGGAGTTACCGCGGAGAAGATTGCGGAAACTGCAAGAAAACATGGGTTTGATCAGATTGTGTATGCAGATTCTATGCAGGATGCAGTCCGGTATGCGGCAGATCATGCACAGGATGGAGATGCGGTTTTATTATCTCCTGCATGTGCGAGCTGGGGAATGTTTCCGAATTATGAAGTCCGTGGAGATGTCTTTAAAGAGTGTGTGAAAAAATTAAAGGAGCTGTAAGAAGTGGCAAATCGCATAAAAGAAAAATATATGGCAAATAAAAGGTATTTTGATTACCCAATGCTGTTTCTTGTAATATTTTTAATATGTTTTGGGATGGTCATGATTTTCAGTACAAGTTCGTACAAAAGTACAGTGACCTATGGAAATCCATATCACTGGCTCATTCGTCAGGGAGTGGCTGTGGGGATCGGCGCAGTTTTGATGTTGGGGTTCTGTAAATTTTTTGATTATCGAATTTTAAAGAACAAACTGGTTGCAAAAATCTGTTATTGGTCCAGTATTGCCATGCTGGTGCTGGTGCTGATTGTCGGAGCGGCAAAAAAAGGCGCAGTGCGCTGGATCAGCATTGGAGGATTCCAATTTCAGCCTTCGGAGTTTGCAAAGATTTTGCTGGTGATTTATTTGGCATACATATTATCAGAAAACGCACATAAAATTCGGACCTTTAAGAATACCATCGCAGTCATGATTCCGTGCATTCCGATCATTGGTCTGGTGGTTACTCAGAATTTAAGTACGGCGCTGGTTCTTTGTGCGATGATTGGAGTGATGGTGTTTGTGGTCAGTCCAAAGACAAAAGAGCTGATTGGAATGGCGGGAGGCGCTGTGGGCGTCCTGGTTCTATATCTTGTGACTGCAAACAGCTATCGAAATGAGCGGCTTCAAATCTGGCTGCATCCAGAAAGTCATGAAAAGGGATTTCAGACGATACAGGCGCTGTATGCGATTGGTTCCGGTGGAATTTTTGGAAAAGGTCTGGGACAGAGTATGCAGAAAATGGGATTCATTCCGGAATCTCATAACGATATGATTTTTTCAATTATATGTGAAGAATTGGGGCTGTTCGGAGCGGTCTGTCTGATTTTGGTATTTGTGGCATTGATTTGGAGAATGTTGCTGATTGCAATGAATTCGGAGGATTTATTTGGCGCATTAATTGTCATTGGATTCTTAACGCATATCGGGGTGCAGGTGTTTATTAATATCGCAGTTGTGACCAATACGATTCCACCAACGGGAATTCCTCTTCCGTTTATCAGTTACGGGGGAAGCTCTATTTTGGTTATTATGGCGGAAATGGGAATGACATTGTCGATTTCCAAAAGAATTCGTTTATAGAAGAACCGGGGGTATCATGGAAGAACAAAAAGAAGAAAAAGTTGTTTTGATGAAAAAACACAAAAGGCAGAGAAAAATGCCGGGTTTTCCTGTGAAAAAAGTCCTGATCGGCGGCGCGGCGTGTTTGATTCTGGCGGTACTGATCATTGCGGGGACCTGTCAAATCAAGGAAATAAAAATTGACGGATTGGATTCCTATACAGAAGCAGAAGCAAAGAAGGCAGTGAGGGAAAATGGGTATTTAGGCAATTCGGTTGCATATTTTATAAGATGCAAATTATCTCCGCCGGATTTGCTGCCATTTATTGATTCTATGAGTGTAGAGTTGATGAGTCCCAATAAAATTCGGATTCATATAAAAGAGAAAAAAAGAGCGGGATGCCTTGAATATAATGGAAAATATGTCTATTTCGATAAAAACGGATATGCGCTGGAAAGTTATGAGAAAAGGTATGATGATGTTCCCCGGGTGACTGGTTTAAAGTATAATGAATTGGTTATGCAGGAAAAGATTCCGGTAAAGAAGAAAGAGATTTTTTCCTATCTGCTGGAATTGACAATGACCATTGATAAATATCAGCTGCCGATTGATCAGATTCATATAGAAAGTGACGGAAATGCGCTGCTGAAGAGCGGAGATCTGACCATTGATCTTGCCAATCGAAAAGATATTGATCTTAAGATTCCGGAACTTTCTGGAATTTTGAAAAAGTTAAAGGGAAAAAGTGGAACTATTGACATGAAATACTTTGATGAAGACCAGAAAATTACGCTGTTTCGACCAAAAAAGAGTTGAAAAAAAGCAGTAAAAAAGGTATCATTAAGTTAGTGTACAGAATTAAGGGTTATCGTTAAGGTGACATGAAGGAGGAGCGACGTGGTTGAAATTATGCCTAGTGTAGAGAATACACAAGCTAGAATTTTAGTGATAGGAGTCGGGGGAGCAGGAAATAATGCTGTAAACCGTATGGTGGATGAGAACGTACAGGGCGTGGAGCTTGTGGGCGTTAATACAGATAGACAGGCTTTATCTTTGTGTAAAGCCACAACAAAAATTCAAATTGGAGAAAAACTGACAAAGGGACTCGGAGCCGGAGCAAAACCGGAGATTGGAGAGGCGGCAGTAGAAGAGAACCGCGAAGAAATTACAGAGCTGGTACAGGGATCTGATATGGTATTCGTAACCTGCGGAATGGGAGGAGGAACCGGAACCGGAGCTGCTCCGATCATCGCAGAGATTGCCAAGGGACTTGGAATTTTAACTGTTGGAGTTGTGACCAAGCCGTTTTCTTTTGAGGGGAAACCTCGTATGAATAATGCAATGTCAGGAATTGCCCGCCTTCAGGATCAGGTTGATACGATGATCGTGATTCCAAATGATAAGCTTCTTCAAATCTGTGATAAAAGAACAACAATTCCGGATGCTCTGAAAAAAGCAGATGAAGTTCTGCAGCAGGGTGTACAGGGAATTACGGATATGATTTACAATCCGGGATTAATTAATGTGGATTTTGCAGATATCCAGACGGTAATGCGTGACAAGGGAATTGCTCATATTGGAATGGGCGTTGCGGACGAAGAACTGGAAGCAATCAAAACCGCAATGGAAAGTCCGCTGTTGGAGACAACGGTTGCTGGTGCAACAGATGTAATCGTAAACTTTGCGGGAGCTGTAGGTATGCTGGAAGCTCAGCAGGCAGTGGAATATTTGAAAGACGAGGCGGGAGACGACGTCAATGTCATTTTCGGAACTGTCAATGCGGACTTTGGAGATCAAATCAGCGCTACAATCATTGCGACGGGGATCAAATCTTCCGATGCTGCCGGCAATTCCAGAACCGGCTTTACCAAAAAAACGAATCCTGCGCCTGCATTTTCCGGACAGCCGATTCACAATGGAAAAGTTATGACACAGCAGCAGGCGGAATCTGCAGCGGCAGCAGAAGTACCGGATCCTGTGATCGAGGAAGAAGATCAGAAGATTACCATTCCGGAATTTCTGTTAAAAAGCAGAAGACGATAAGATACAGGATCAAAGGATCTGATATGAGATCAGCACAAAAAGTTCTTAGAAATGAGACTTTTGTGCTGATTTTGTTTAGAGGGGGGGTGAAAAATGATCAGAAAATACAGGGAATCTGACTGCGAAAAGACGGCAGAACTTTTTTATCATACCGTTCACACAATCAATAAAAAAGATTATACCGAAACGCAGTTGAATGCATGGGCGCCCAAAAAAATGGATCTGGCACGTTGGAATCAATCTTTTCAGGAGACTTACAGTTTGGTTGCTGTGAGAGGTGGAATTCTTGTAGGATTCGGAAATATAGATGATACAGGTTATTTGGATCATCTGTTTGTTCATAAGGATTATCAGCGGATGGGAATTGCCACACAACTTTGTGATCGGTTGGAACAAAGGGTTCAGGGGAGGATCTAGGTTCATGCGTCAATGACTGCAAAGCCGTTTTTTGAGGCAAGAGGATATCAGACAGTAAAAAAACAACAGGTAGAATGCAGAGGTATTGTGTTTCTCAATTACAGAATGATTCAGAAGAATAAAAAGAACGAAAGAAGCAGGGAGCATATCACACGATGATGTTTCCTGCTTCTTTCATTTGTGTATGATATCGGGAAAATTCTTTTTATTCTATATAATCGCCTCGGCTGAATTCCAAATGATATCCGATGCTCTGAAGACGTCGTTCCAAGCATCCTGCACATTCTGCCGCTTCCTCTCCGGTACAGATTTTATGATCATATAAGGCATAATTCTTTCGTACAGAGACAGGAGAGAGGTTCGGCATTACTACATTGGCGCCTGCTAAGATTCCCTGTTCGCGTCCTTTCGGATCAATGGTTCCGAGAGCTGTTGTGGAGGGCAGTAAAAAATGATGGTTCATCAGGCGCAGAATACTGATCAGAAACGTTGTCAGTTCCACGGTTCCGGATGGAAATTCTCTGAATCTGGTGTCGTGATGAGGAACAAAAGGTCCGATTCCGACCATATGCGGATGAAAATGGCTGATGAATAAAAGATCATCTGCCAGGTCTTCCAGCGTTTGAAAAGGAACACCGACCATAAATCCGGTGCCTACATGAAATCCGATTTCTTTTAAATTTTCCAGACACTGAATTCGGTTTTCAATAGAAAGAGAGGTCGGATGAAGCTTTTGATATAATTCTGGAGAGATTGCTTCATGGCGCAGCAAGTAACGATCTGCTCCGGCGTCTCGGAGTTTTTGATAACTTGCTTTGGCTCTCTCTCCGAGAGATAATGTGATGGAACAATCCGGATACTGGCTGCGAATGGCGGATATGATAGAAACCATACGGTTGTCATCAAAATACGGATCTTCTCCGCCTTGAAGTACAAAACTGCGATAGCCGAGAGTATAGCCGTTTTCGCAGGCAGAGAGAATCTCCTCTTGTGTCAGACGGTAACGGTGAATTTTTTGATTGCAGCTTTGAATTCCACAATAAAAACAGTTGTTTTTGCAATAATTTGTAAACTCAATCAGACCGCGCGGGAAGATTCCGGTACCATAAATCTTTTGACTCTCTGTTCGTGCAAGATCTGAAATATATTCTGCCTGTTCTTTGTTTCGGTGTTTTAGCAGATGGATCAATTCCTCACGGGAAAGAGTCTGTTCTTTATATAAACGATCAATCAATGTCATTGAATTCATGATGTTTGTCCTCCTTTATGTCATAAGAGAAATATATCATATATAGGAGCAAAATCCAAAGAAATATGATAAAATAGTAAAGAAAAAAGAAACAATGGCGGGAGGTATTGCTATGAGAGAAAATGTTACAGTATTTGAGCATCCTTTGATTTTACATAAGATTTCTCTGATCCGAAGAAAAGAATGCGGAACAAGAGAGTTTCGTACGGTGATAGGAGAGATTGCAACTATGATGGGATATGAAATTTTAAGAGATTTGGAGACTGAACTGGTGGAGATTGAGACGCCAATGGAGAAAATGCAAGCTCCAATGATTCGGGGGAAAAAACTGGCGATTGTTCCGATTCTTCGTGCAGGTCTCGGCATGGTTGACGGTATGCTGTCCTTGGTGCCGAGTGCAAAAGTTGGACATGTGGGAATGTATCGGGATGAGGAAACGCTGGAACCAAAAGAATATTACTGCAAGCTGCCGGAGGATATTGATCAGAGATTGGTGTTGATTGTAGATCCGATGCTTGCCACTGGAGGTTCTGCGGATGCTGCGGTGAATTTTGTAAAAGAGCAGGGGGCAAAGCAGATTAAATTTGCATCGATTATTGCAGCGCCTGAGGGGGTAGAATTGCTCTCAAAGAAACATCCGGATATTCAGATTTACTGCGGCAGCATTGACCGCAAGCTCAATGATCACGGATACATTCTTCCTGGACTTGGAGATGCCGGAGACCGGATTTTCGGAACGAAGTAGAAAAAATTGCAACTTTCTTTTGAGTGTGGTAAAATATAAAGGTTAATCCTGCCGTACCTGGGTGTGGCAGGGACCATTGGGAAACAAAGCAAAAGAAAGAAGGACTTATATGAAACGCGAGGACGTAAGAAATATAGCGATCATTGCCCATGTCGATCATGGAAAAACGACGTTGGTAGATGAGATGTTAAAACAAAGCGGCATTTTTCGTGAAAATCAGGAAATTGCCGAGAGAGTGATGGACTCAAACGATATAGAAAAAGAAAGAGGAATTACAATTCTTTCAAAAAATACAGGCGTTATGTACGATGGAATCAAGATTAATATCATTGACACGCCGGGGCATGCGGATTTCGGCGGAGAAGTCGAACGTGTTCTGAAGATGGTTAATGGCGTTGTATTGGTGGTGGATGCTTTTGAGGGACCGATGCCGCAGACAAAATTTGTATTAAAAAAGGCATTGGAGCTGGATTTATCATTGATCGTCTGTGTCAATAAAGTAGACCGTCCGGAAGCAAGACCGGAGGAGGTTGTGGATGAGACTCTGGAGCTTTTAATGGAATTGGATGCGGGAGATAAGCAGTTGGATTGCCCGTTTGTTTATGCGTCTGCCAAAGAGGGATTTGCTGTTCTTGATTTGGATGGTGAAAAGAAAGATATGAAACCTCTTTTTGAAACAATCATTGATCACATAGAGGCTCCGCAGGGAGATCCCCAAAAACCTCTTCAGGTTTTGATCAGTACCATTGATTATAATGAATATGTTGGAAGAATCGGAATCGGAAAGGTTGATAATGGGTCCATTGCCGTGAATAAAGAATACGTTGTGGTCAATGCCCATGATCCGGAGAGAAAAGAGAAAGTTCGCATTACAAAGCTTTATGAATTTGAGGGTCTGGATAAAGTCGATGTAAAGGAGGCAAATGTCGGGTCTATTGTTGCGATTTCCGGGATTTCAGATCTTTCCATTGGGGATACAATTTGTGATGCGGACGGAGCCGAGGCAATTCCTTTTCAAAAGATCTCTGAACCGACCATCTCGATGCAGTTTATGGTCAATGACAGTCCTCTGGCGGGATTGGAAGGAAAATATATTACATCCCGACATATCAGAGAGCGGCTGTTTCGAGAATTAAATACGGATGTCAGCTTGCGGGTAGAAGAGACTGAAAATACAGATAGTTATAAAGTATCCGGTCGAGGAGAGTTGCATTTATCGGTACTGATTGAAAATATGCGCCGCGAAGGTTATGAATTTGCGGTAAGTAAGGCGGAGGTTCTCTATCATACAGATGAGAATGGCAAGAAACTGGAACCGATGGAGATCGCTGTGATTGATGTTCCTGAAGAATTTACAGGCTCCGTCATCGAGAAATTAAGTCAGAGAAAAGGTGAGCTGCGAAATATGACGGCTGCCACGGGAGGATATTCCAGACTGGAATTTTCTATTCCGTCCAGAGGATTGATTGGTTATCGCGGAGAATTTTTAACGGATACCAAAGGAAATGGTATTTTAAATACGTTGTTTGATGGGTACGGACCGTATAAGGGAGATATTCAGTATCGGAAACAGGGTTCTTTAATTGCCTATGAGGCAGGAGAGACGATCACATACGGATTGTATAATGCACAGGAGAGAGGAACACTGTTTGTAGGACCCGGCGAGAAAGTATACGGCGGAATGGTGATTGGACAGACGGGAAAGGCAGAAGACATAGAGATCAACGTATGTCGTGCGAAAAAATTAACCAACACCAGAGCCTCCGGATCTGATGATGCATTGAAACTATCCCCGCCTAAAATTTTGAGTCTGGAACAGGCATTGGAATTTATTGATACTGATGAGCTGCTGGAAATTACACCGGAAAACATACGCATTCGCAAGAAAATTCTGGATCCTACCATGAGAAAACGCGCGAAATTCTCTTAGAGAGTCGAAAAAACACGAAAAACTTTGTCGATGGATTTTTCTTCTATTTGGGGTCATTTTGGAATACTCTGTAAAGTATACCAATAGACACAAGAAGGGAGAAAGAGTATGACAGAGCAGGGAATCAATCACAATCAAGTGGAGGTGGCAGGACAAATTTGTTCCGATTTTGAATATAGCCACGAGATTTTCGGAGAAGGATTTTATACAGTCAAACTTTTAGTAAACAGATTAAGTGAAGCAACGGATGAGATACCATTGTTAGTATCAGAGCGGCTGATTGATATAAATAAGGATTATAAAGGCAGGCTTGTGAAAGCTTGCGGTCAGTTTCGATCATTTAATAAGCATGAAGAAAATCGCAATCATTTGATTTTATCTGTGTTTGTAAGAGATATTGAATTCCTGGAGACAATGGAAGATGTAAAACCAAATCAGATTATTTTAGACGGATTTATCTGTAAACAGCCGGTATATCGAATGACACCTTTGGGGAGAGAGATCTGTGATATCTTGCTGGCGGTCAATCGGTCGTATGGAAAATCTGATTACATACCATGTATTTGCTGGGGAAGAAATGCGAGATTTGCAGGAAATCTTGAGATTGGATCGAGGATACAGCTGATCGGACGGATTCAAAGCCGTGAATATCAGAAACGAATCAGTGAAAATCAGGTGATTCGCCGTGTTGCATATGAAGTTTCAGTGAATAAGCTGGAGTTTCATGAAAAGGATGAAGAATAAGTTGGATTTCTTATATCAAAAATGATATAATAGCCTAAAATGATGCGCAATTGCCGTGTTATCACGGCAGATTTCGCACCGGGACTCAGGGGTGAGTCTTTGAATATTACAAAAGGAAGATTCTTTGAGGTGAGAATATGGAAGGACGAGTGGAAGTATACTGCGGTCAGGGCAGAGGCAAGACCTCGTGTGCAATTGGCCAATGTGTGAAAGCGGCCGGTCAGGCAAAGCAAGTCATTATAGTTCAATTCCTGAAAGGAAAGGAAACAGAAGAGCTGGGATTTTTCAAGCGATTAGAGCCGGAGGTTCAGCTGTTTCGATTTGAAAAATACGACAAACAGTATCAGGATTTAAGCGAAGAAGAGAAGAAGGAACAAGATCATTTCATTTATAACGGGTTAAAGTATGCTCACAAAGTGATTGACACCAGACAGTGTGATGTTGTAGTTTTAGATGAGATTTTGGGACTCTTGGATCTGGGGCTGTTAAAAGTGCAGGAATTAATTGAGATGATTGAGAATATTGGCGAGGATCAGTTGATTCTTATGACTGGGAGACAAATACCGGAAGAATTGATTGAACATATTGACGCAGTGTACTGCATTAGTACAATCAAGGAATCTTAGAAATTAGAAATGACGCTGCAATTTTTGAATCATACATAAGATGATAGGAGGAAAATAGTATGTCAATATTTACAGGTGCGGGTGTAGCTTTGGTTACGCCGTTTAAAGAAGATTTATCCGTAGATTATGATCAGCTGGAAAAATTTATTGATTTTCAGATTGAGAATGGAACAGACAGTATTGTAATTTGCGGAACTTCAGGGGAAGCTTCCACCATGAGCCATGACGAACAAATTGAAGTGATTGGTGCCTGTGTTTCTCATGTAAACAAACGAGTGCCGGTGATTGCTGGAGCAGGAGCAAATTGTACAGAAGAGGCGTTACAGCTTGGAAAGCGGGCGCAAAACGCAGGGGCGGATGCGCTTCTTGTGGTGACGCCGTATTACAATAAAGCAACGCAGAAAGGTTTAGAAGAATACTATGCAACCATCGGAAATGCAGTGGACGTTCCGATTGTGATGTATAATGTGCCTGGAAGAACCGGAACCAACATCTTGCCGGAAACAGCGGCAAAGATTGCCGGAGATGTAGAAAATGTAGTGGCAATAAAAGAAGCCAGTGGAAATATTGGTCAGGTGGCAGATCTTGCTGCTCTCACTCATGGGGAATTAGATATTTATTCCGGAAATGACGATCAGGTGGTTCCGTTGTTATCTCTGGGAGGAAAGGGCGTGATTTCTGTACTGTCCAATGTGGCTCCGAGACAGACGCATGATATGGTTATGAAGTTTTTAGAGGGCGACATCAAAGGAAGTCTGGAAATTCAATTAAAATACATGGACGTCATTCATAAGCTGTTTTGTGAGGTAAATCCGATTCCTGCAAAACGTGCAGTTTCAGAACTTGGATATTGCCGAGATCTTGTGAGACGTCCGTTAACCGAGATGGAAGAAGCACACGCACAGCAGATGATTCAGGCGATGAAGGACGCAGAAATTCTTTAAGAGGAGTTACGAAAGATGGTAAAAGTTATGATGCATGGCTGTAACGGAGTCATGGGGCAGGTAATTACTCAAATTATCGAAGAGACAGAAGATGCGGTGATGGCGGCAGGTGTGGATCGGATAGACAACGGAAGCAACGATTATCCGGTTTATAGCTGCTTGGAAGACTGCAAGGAAGAGATTGATGTAATTATTGATTTCTCTGCGGCGCCTGCGGTGGACGGATTGCTTGATTATGTAGCAAAACACCGGATTCCGGTCGTATTATGTACCACCGGACTGAGTGATGAACAGCTGGAAAAGGTTTCTGAAACCAGTAAGAAAACAGCGGTTCTGCGATCTGCCAATATGTCACTGGGGATCAACACATTATTTAAAGTTTTGAAATCTATGACAAAACTGTTAGCAGATGCAGGGTTTGATGTGGATATTGTTGAGAAGCATCATCGCAGAAAGCTGGACGCACCGTCAGGAACTGCACTTGCGCTGGCGGAGGCAGTAAACGAGCCGTTAAACAACGAATATGAATTTGTCTATGATCGAAGCCAGAGACGGGAGCAGCGTCCAAAGAAAGAAATTGGTATTTCTGCGGTCCGAGGCGGAACGATTGTAGGAGAGCATGAAGTCATTTTTGCAGGTCAGGATGAAGTGATTGAATTAAAACATACCGCTTATTCCAGAGCCGTATTTGCCAAAGGCGCTGTCAGTGCCGCATTATATTTGGCGGGAAAACCTGCGGGAATGTATGATATGAGTGATGTGATCGGTTAAAGAACGTGGAAAAAGTTGTTTTGTTGCTGCACATCGGCACGCGAAGAGGAGCAAGTCTCTCAGGGATTGAGGGACTTGCTCCTCTTTGTTCTTTTTGAGGTTTTTGATGCAGGATAGATTTGTTTCATTTTTTGATCATCATAATGTTGATCCATAAATTTCTGCCATGTTTGTGTTGCGGGGATTGCCTGTTCCCGTTGACTTTGGCGTACAGTTGCAGCAGCAGAAACCGTGAAATTACAAACGATGAATATAAACAGACACCACGTAATTATTTTCCCGGGCTTTATGGGGATCTTTTCAATCCGATATGAAAAAAATGGATAGAGAATCCGAAACCATGCGACTGTGGCGATTCCCCAGAAAAAACAATATAGAAGGTTGATTCGTCCGTTTAGATTAAATGGAATATTGCTGTAATCCCAATAGATTCTTCCCAGAAATATTTCACCGATGACGCTGCAAAGATACTCGTAGGCGCCTCCAAGAAAAGTACCGATCAGAAAAAGAAAGACGTCAGAACGATTCCGATATCGATATAAAAGAGCGGTGGCACCGGCGAATGCAAAGCCCCAGACGATACTGAAGGGTCCCCATACAAGGCTGCTGCGACTCATCCAAATTCCCATTTTCACATAGCAGAAAATGGTTTCGATGATATCTCCCAATAGAGCTCCGATAAAAAACAGAAGAAATAATTTATAGAAACAGCATCCGGCGGCAAAGACCCTGGATTGATCCGAAGAAAGGAGTGGTTTTACTTTGCGGTGGGGATATGCACGTTCAAGACGATGCTCAATGTGATGAATAATAAAATTTTGTAAAACAAAACTAAATTTTGAGAAACGATCATCGGCATGTTTCCATCGTTCTTTATGATTTGATTTTCCATAAATCAGTATCAAAGTTGCCAATATATCAATGATTAAAATCAATAATAACACAAGAACAATGATATTTGACCAAATTCCGGGAAAGAATCGGTAGAGTGTGAGGAAAATAGGATTGCCAAAGTGCGTGGCAACCATTCCCAGAATTCCCCATAGGATGGAATGTGATAAACAAATATATCCATCCAGGTTCCAAGGATTTTTAGAATAATTCCACCAACGTTCATGGTAGTATCGCTCAATCAGATGACCGCTGATCCATTCAATAACGGTGGCGTCAATTACAGATACGAGAAATGTCCAGAATAACGACATTTCATGGCTGTTTATGGTAATGATGACAGCGGCAATTCCGTAAGAAATGCAAAATGGACAATTCACAAATCCGCGGTTAACAAAGCGTTTTTGAGACAAAGTACACTGTATGACTTCCAAGACCCAACCCAGAAATGAGTATAAGAAAAATAACCAGAGTAACTGAAAGATAACTGCAATCATAGAAAGCTCCTTTTTCGTTTGTTTTGTAAAAAGTATATAGATTTCCGTGAAAAAAGTCAATGAAGGGACAAAGAAAGGGAAAAATATTCAGGATGGACAAAAATATCTGTCAAATTATTCACAAATTTTCTGAACAAATGTAAATGTATACATGAAAGAATATGTTACTTCGACATAATTTCAGTGAAATTGTATTGCCACAAATACAAAGATTGTATATGATGGTTGCATAAGGGTTGAAGCGGAAATAGATGAGGAAAGGGGCATCATGGATGAAAAAGATTGTTGATGATTGGAGATTAATTTATAAGGTTTGCAGCTTGTATTATGAGGACAACATGCGGCAACAAGAAATCAGTGACTATCTTGGGATTTCCAGAGCAACCATTTCACGTATGCTTCAAAAAGGAAAAGAAAGTGGGATTGTCCGTGTAGAAGTGGTAAATCCGATACAATTTTCTTATGGGAAACTGGAGAAAGCCCTGGAGAGAAAATACGGTCTGAAGGAAGTGATTGTGGTAGAAAGCAGTTCTTTGGATACTCATGCAGAGTCGCTGACGAAGATGTATGAAAAAGCAGCGCTTTATTTATCTCAATTTTTTCACGATGGAGATTATATCGGGGTTTCGATGGGATTTACACTGCATAATGTGGCAATGGTCAGGAGAGGTTTTCCAAAGGAGAATCGCTATATGTTTGTTCTGGTAATTGGAGGAATCAGTCCGAGAAATATTAATGGAGTGGATGTTCAGAGCAATCAGATTGCTCGGGAATTCGCGGATAAATTCGGGGGGAATTATACTCAGTTTTTAGCACCGGCACTTTTTTCAGAAAAGAAAATCAAAGATTATTTCCTGAAAGAAAAATCGGTAAATTTTATTTTTGAGGATTTTCAGAAGCTGGATACATTGGTTATGGGAATTGGCGCCAATGATACAGGAACAGACTCCACCTTGATTCATGCAGGATATATCACAGATGAGGAAGTTCAGGAATTTGCAGGAAATGGAGTAGTAGGAAATGTTGCTCTGCAATTTTTTGACATTCACGGGAATACAGAAAAATTTGAGATGTTTAATGAACGGGTTGCGGGAATGGAAAGAGAGATGATGAAGAAGGTTCGCAATCGAATTGGAATTGCCGGTGGGATAGAACGAGTACAGGCGGTGAAAGGAGCAATTAACGGTGGTTATATCAACATGCTGATTACGAATAATGAGTGTGCGGAAAAACTGCTATAAAGGCATACAACGAAAAGAGAACAGGCATGTGTATATTTTTAATAAAATGACATCGCTTTTCTTTTTTTGAACATAAAATATGTAAAAAATAACCAAAAAAGTAAAAAAACACCTTAAAAGAGGGAGGAAAAAGCGAATGAAATTCATTCGCTGAAAAGCAGGATCAGTCAAGCAGCGCTAAGGCAGTATCTTTGCTCGTAAAAAAGGCGTTGATGAAATGACGGGATAAAACAGCATGAATAATATCCTTTTTATAAATACCCTCGGCAATGCCGATAGAGATTCGAGCGTTTTTGCATGCCTTTACAATGTCTGCGCGGATGATACGCTTTGTGAGATTGGTTTCGACGGGATCTCCCTGTACTGTCAAAAATCGAAGAGCGATATCGCCGATGGCGCCTGCATCCTTCAGAGATTTTGTTTCTTCAGGAGACAGAATTTCATTTCTTGTAAGGAAAGAGGTTTCGAAAGTTCCGAGACCGGATACGATGATATCGGATTGTTCAGCCAAGGAGAGAGTTTCGCAGACTTTTCGGTTTGCGATCAATGTCTGGTATTCCATCTGGGAAGAACAAAAGGCAGGGACATGGAGCAGATGACAGGTTCCGCCGGTTAAGTTTGCCAACTGAATGACATTATAATTGGGTAAAGTATCAAAGGAGGCACCGAAGCTGCCGGCCAGAGGCACAATTTGTGTATGTGGGAATTTCATTGGGTGTAAATGTCGGATAAATCTGGAAACGGCATTTCCCCATGCAATCCCGATTTTGTCATTGGGTTTTACCTGAGAGATAAAATAGTTGACAGCAGACATGGAAATGTAATCTCGAGTGGTGTCCGCGTTGTCGATGACACTGGCATATTTCAGGTGATATTTGTTGCACAGCTGCTCCTCCAGGGATGCATTTCCCAGAATCGGAGACTCAATTTCGATCTTGACGATACCGAGTTCTTCTGCTCTGGACAGCAATTTTGAAACCCAGGGTCTTGAGATGTTTAATTTTTTTGCGATTTCTTGTTGGGATAATTTGTCTTTGTAATAGAGATTAGCGATTAAGGTGATGCGGTCCAACATAGAATCTGTATTTTCATTTTTTTTCATGGATCATATTCCTTTTTGAATCAAAGTATAAGCACGAATGTAACTGTTTTCTAATCAAATTATATTGTAATAATGACTAAAATTCAAGGGTTGTAAAGAAAAAATCAAATAATATTGACGAACATAATTTAATCGTATATAATACAAGTAACAAAAGTGATTTGAAAGCACATAATTAATTTGTATAAAGTAAACAAATGAGAGGAGTGTACATGACATGAGTGGAATTTCTAAGATTTTGCTGATTGTGTTTGTACTGTTTGTAATGCAGGCATTAGGAGGCATGTGGCAAATACAAAATTATCGAAAAGCAATTCGCAGAGTTCATAAGTTTGGAAATGTCGGATTCGGACAGAAACGAGGTGGAATTCGTGCGGGATATATTGTGATGATTGCGTGTGATCATGAAGGGATTATCACGGGCGGAGAAATTATGCAGGGAATCAGTTTTTTTGCAAAATTTAAACCTTTAAAAAAATTGTTAGGCAAAGAAGTCCTTGGAACCAGTATTTACGAATTTTTAGATGATATGCAAGATTTTGATAAAAAACAGAAGAAAAAATACAAAGGATATCTCAATGCATTGGAGGCGTTGTCTCAGCGCCTGGAGCCTTCTCTGGAGGAAAACGAAGAGGTGGCTGAAGCGCCTCGGGCATAATGTAATTGATATATATGGGATGCGAGGTCTGAGGGGGATCTGTTCAGGGCCCGGGCAGATGAACTGTTGGATTTTGCGGAACATTTATATAGAGTTTATGGTTTCAGAATTCACAAAAAGGAGGATGAATTTATGGAAGTTATTTCTAACGTTGCAAACGGCTTTATCGGTCTGTTCCAGGCCGGTGGAGAAACCTTTATGGGGTGGGTAACCGGAATTATCCCGTTGGTTATCTGCCTGATGACGGCGGTCAATGCAGTGATAGGTTTTATTGGAGTAGAAAGAGTAGAAGGATTTTGCCAAAAGATTACAAAGTATACATTACTTCGTTACACCTTACTTCCGGTAATGGCGGATATTTTCCTGACAAACCCGGCGCAGTATACTTTTGGACGATTCCTGAAAAAAGAACATAAGGCTGCGTTTTATGATGCCAGTGTTTCTTTCTGTCATCCGATTACAGGTCTTTTCCCGCATGCAAATGCCGGTGAGTTGTTCGTGTACATGGGGATTGCAACAGGTATTCAAAAACTTGGTCTTTCCATTGGAGGATTGGCGGTAAGATACTTTGTTGTCGGTGTTATTGTTATTTTAATCCGTGGTATTTTATGTGAAAAACTTTACAAGGCATTCAGTTCTAAAAAATAGTCGAAGGGAGGAGAAGCAGTATGTATAAAACAATCACAATTAAAGCAGGAAGCGGCGGATGGGGTGGCCCATTAACAATTACACCAACAGAAAAGTGCAATAAAGTTTTAAGTGTAACAGGTGGAGGGATTCATCCGGTTGCGGAGAAAATTGCAGAAATGACTGGAGCCGAGGCGGTGGACGGCTTTAAAGAAAGTCTTCCGGACGATGAAATTCTGGTAGCTGTTGTTGACTGTGGGGGAACTGCACGTTGTGGCGTATATCCGAAGAAAGGAATCTATACTGTAAACCTTGAACCGGTAGGAAAAGCAGGTCCTCTTGCAAAATATATTACAAAAGAGATTTATGTTTCAGCTGTGAAAGAAAGTGATATTTTTGAGTCTGATTATGCCGGGCAGGCAGTGGGAAATCCGGCTTCACAGACAGAGGTAAAGGAAGAACCTGCAGACAAAGGACCAAAATCAAAGGCTCAGGCAAAAGAAGAGATTGCAAAAGCCGGAGAAGGGAAAAAAGAAAATATTGTCGTTCGTATCGGTAAGGTCGTAGGACGCGTGGTTAATATCTGTTTCCAGGCTGGTCGTGATACCATTGAAATGGTTGTCGGTACTATTTTACCATTTATGGCATTTACGGCAACGTTACTTGGTATTATTTCTGCCAGTGGATTGGGAAATGTAATTGCCAAAACAATTTCACCGATCTGTTCTACACTTCCGGGAATGGTTGCCATTGCTTTCGTTTGCGGTATTCCGATTTTATCTCCGGTACTTGGACCTGGAGCTGTTATTGCACAGGTAGTAGGAACTTTGCTTGGATCACAGTTTGCTCTCGGAAATATTCCGCCTCAATATGCTCTTCCGGCATTGTTTGCAATTGACGCGCAGGTTGGATGTGATTTTATCCCGGTAGGTTTATCTCTTGGAGAAGCTGATTCTGAAACAATTGAGTATGGTGTTCCGGCGGTATTATTTGAACGTATGATTACCGGACCATTGGCGGTGTTGATCGCGTTTGCGTTCAGTATTGGAATGTACTAGAAATGGAAGACATAGAAAGGGAATTGTATGAAATATCAATCTGAGATTGTCGGACTTGGACCGGATGCACTGGCGTTTCTGGAAGATGAAGACATGAATTTTATTATCATTTTTAATGAGGATGCTCCACCGGAGCTGGCAGAATTATCTGTACTTCATACGAAAGCGGAATTAAAAGAAATTCCGGCAGTGGGAGATACCTTTAAAATCTGTGGAAAAGAATTTAAGATCAGCGCAGTGGGAAGCGAAGCGCCGCATACGCTGGAACAGCTTGGTCATTGTACCATTGATTTTAAAGGCGGTGACGAGGCGGAGCGCCCGGGTTGCATTATGCTGGAGGGCAATCAGTTGCTTCCGGAAGATCTCAAGGCGGGAGAACTGATTGAAATCTATTAAGAACAGAGTGTAAATGTTGTTTTTGGAACAGGAGAAAAATTGTTATGTTAAACATGGATCAAAAGTTAATTAAGAGACAGGAAGAAGGAAAAATCATTAAAACCGGAATTGTCGGAGCCGGACAGATGGGGCGGGGAATGGTAACCCAGATGGTTCTGATGAACGGAATGATGCCGGCGATCGTATCTGATATCAAAGTAGAGAATGCAGTCAATGCGTTTAAATACGCAGGAGTTTCCGAAGATGATATTGCCATTGCAAAAACACTGGAAGATGCCAATGCGGCAATGGAAGCAGGCAAATATGTTGCATGTGAAGATGCCAACTTCGTATCACAGGCAAATCTGGTAGAGTGTGCCATTGATGCGACGGGAGTGCCGGATGTGGGAGCAAAGGTAGCAACCGATGCCATGAGAAATAAAAAACATGTGGTTATGCTGAATGTAGAAACAGATGTTGTCATTGGACCATACTTAAAGAAACTGGCAGCGAAAGAAGGCGTGATTTATACAGGATCTGCCGGAGATGAGCCGGGAGCTGTGATGGAGCTTTACAGCTTTGCCAAAGCCATGGGAATGAACGTGGAAGTTATGGGAAAAGGAAAGAACAATAAGATTGATTACGAATGCAACCCGGATACGGTACTGGAGGAAGCAACCCGCCGAGTGATGAGTCCGAAGATGTTATGTGCATTTAAAGACGGAACAAAGACAATGGTGGAGATGACAGCAATGTCCAACTACACAGGATTGGTACCGGATGTGATTGGAGGACACGGACCAAAGACAGCACCGGGAACCGAAGGTGTGAAGGAATTAAATGAGATTCTGAAATTAAAGAAAGACGGAGGAATCTTAAATAAGCACGGAGTTGTAGAATATGTAAACGGAATTGCACCGGGAGTGTTTGTAACAGTATCTACACCGAATGAAGAGATTGCATACCAGATGGGATATCATAGCATGGGACCTGGACCATTATGGACCTTGTATCGTCCATATCATTTGTGCAACTTAGAGACACCGTTAACGGTAGCAAAAGCGGTAATTGACGGAGAAGTTACCTGCGTACCGATGGATGGACTGGTATCTGAATGTATTACAAGAGCGAAGATTGATCTGAAAGCAGGACAGACCATTGACGGAATCGGAGGATTTACAACCCATGGATCCATTGCGACAGCAGCAGAATCCAATGAGAAAGGCTATGTGCCGTTTGGTCTGGTAACCAACAAAGCGGTAATGAAGAGAGATGTAAAGAAGGGTCAGCTGTTGACGTACGATGATATTGAACTGGATAAGAGCACACTGATTTATCAGCTGAGAAAAGAACAGGATGCAATGTACGGAAGAAACGTATTATAGAAAAAAAGAAAAGCTCCCTTGTCCTGACGGACAAGGGAGAATGGTGAAAACAATCGGGAGGAAAACAGATGTTAGTAACTTTAAAAGAATTGTTAGATCAGGCAAAGATTGAACATAAAGCAGTGGGAGCCTTTAACGGAACAACACTGGAAGCAATCCGGGGAATTATTCAGGCAGCGGAAGAATTGAATTGTCCTGTGATTTTACAGCATGCGCAGAGTCATGACGATATAATTGATCTGGAAGAAATCGGGCCTGTGATGAAATATTATGCCGAACGCGCCAAGGTTCCGGTAGCCTTGCATTTAGATCATGGAAGTAGTTTTGAGAGATGCGTGCAGGCTCTTCGCCTTGGATTTACCTCAGTTATGTATGATGCATCTGCGAAAAGTTTTGAGGAAAATGCTCGGGAAACAAAAGAGATTGTAAAAATTGCACATGCGGTTGGGGCGAGTGTAGAAGCAGAGCTTGGGCATATTTTTACGTCAGAAGTGGTACAGGGAGAAGGAACATCTGCGGACAGTAAAGAAGATTATGAAGATTTAGATGATATTTATACGGATCCGGAAGTTGCAAAGAGATTTGTAGAGCTTACCGGAGTGGATTGTCTGGCGGTGGCATTCGGAACGACGCACGGGGTTTATCTGACAGAACCGAAGCTTGATCTTCCAAGAGTGGCAAAAATTCGAGAAGCTGCCAATGTGCCTCTGGTGATGCACGGAGGTTCCGGAGTATCAGATGAAGATTATGCAATTGCAATTGAAAATGGAATTTGCAAGGTAAATTATTATACTTATATGAATGTTGCAGGTGGAAAGGCATCCAAAGAATTCTGGAAAGAAGATGAGACAAATTTCTATGATTCTATGGCAATTGCTGCAACGCAGGCAATAAAAGAAGATGTAAAACGGGCAATTCGAGTGTTCCAGAAATTATAGGAGGAAGAAAAGGATGGCAGTATATAAGGAGACAATTCAAATTCAATCTCACGGAGAGAGACCAACCTATGCAGATATTACAAAGGATGTCAGAAGAGTCATTGAGGAAAGTGGAATTCAAAATGGAATTTGTACAGTGATTTCTCCGCATACAACCTGTTCTGTATTTTTTGAAGAGTTCTGTCATGATTATAATGAGCAGGGGGATGAATTTCTTCAGGAAGATCTGAATCATGTTCTGGAAAAGATCATTCCGGATCATGTAACGAAAGATCAATATGTATATCCGGGGGAGGAACATTACAAAGAAGTGGAAAGCTGGCCAAATGCCGAGGAATATCTTCCGGGCGGAGACCGGACGGCATTGTTTAACGGAGATGCACATTTGAAGTCCACATTGTTGGGATCCAGTGAAACCTTTGAGGTGGAGAACGGAAAACTGGGAGTCGGAACTACAGGATATGTTTATTTTGCAGACTTTGACCGCACGCGTCCGCGTACAAGAAAATGTAAAATTATCGTAATCGGAGAATAGGAGGAAAGTCATGGCAAAAGCAGAAACACCATTTTTAATTGTCAATCCAAAATCTTATTTATATGGAGAAGAAAGTCTGGAGCTTGCAAAAGCTGCAGATCAGGTTGCGGAGGATACGGGGCTCCAAATTTTCTTCACTTGTCCTTATGCGGATATTCGTATGATTAAGGAAAATACAAGTCATGTTATTGTCTGTGCTCAGTCAATGGATCCGCTGGTACCGGGCAGAGGAATGGGGCATGTTCTTCCGGAATCGTTAAAAGAGGCAGGAGCGGAAGCGCTGTTTTTGAATCATGCAGAAAATCCGAAAACTTTAACGGATCTATATGCAGCCATTCAACGTGCAAAAGAATTAGATATGATTACGGTTGTCTGTGCGGATTCTACGGTGGAGGCAAAAGCTGTTGCATGTATGGACCCTGATATTGTATTAGCAGAGCCGACAGATCTGATTGGAACGGGGCAGGTGGCGGATGACTCCTATACCGTTGAAACAGTGAAGGCTTTAAATGAGGTCAATCCAAAGGTTTTGGTTATGATTGCTTCCGGAGTCAGCACAGCGGAAGATTGTTACAATGTAGTGAAATTGGGAGCAGATGGAACCGGGGCAACCTCTGGAATTTTGAATGCTCCGTCTCCGGCAGAACGTATCAGAGAAATGGCAGAGGCTATTGTAAGAGCGCATAAGGAAAGATAAAAATTTACCGAAAACCAATTGCCTGTTATAGAGTGAGAGAAATTCTGGTTTCGGAAGATATGTATATACAGCCGCAGGAATCAAGGTTTTTGCGGCTGTATTGCTGTTTTCTGAAAAAGACCGTTGTACAAGGTGATAAAGCTGTACAACGGTCTTTGAGTTTCTGATTTTTATTCTACAGTTACGGATTTTGCAAGGTTTCTTGGCTGATCTACGTCATATCCTCTAAAGACTGTCACGTGGTAAGCCAAAAGCTGCAGTGCCACGGTAACACCGAAGGTTCCGAATCGGTCTTCCACTTCTGGAACCTGGATCAGATCATCATACAATCCTTCGTATTTGGACATATCCTTATCGGTTACCATAATGACATGAGCGCCGCGGGCTTTTGTTTCTTCTACGTTTGCCATCAGCTTGGAGAGAACGTTATCCTGTGTTGCGATCGCAATGATCGGAACTCCTTCTGTGACAAGAGAAATCGTACCGTGTTTTAACTCTCCGGCATTGTATGCTTCGGAGTTCACATAAGAAATTTCTTTTAGTTTTAAAGAGCCTTCGCTGGCAATTCCGAAGTCTAAGCTTCTTCCCAGGTAGAATGCGGAGAAAGTATCTTTGATTTTCTCTGCAATTGACTTGATGTAATCATCCATTTTCAAAACTTCTTCAACGGTAGCAATGGCTTCCTCGAAGTGTTTGCAGTATTCCTGCATTTCTTTTTCTGTCATCATATGGTTGATTTCAGCCAGTTTCAGTGCAATTAAATACATGCCTGCACACTGAACAGAGAATGCCTTGGTACTTGCAACGGCAATTTCAGGTCCTGCATGGGTATAAAGAACATAATCGCTTTCGCGGGCAATGCTGGAGCCTTTGACATTTACGATGGAAATTGTTTTTGCGCCCCGTTGATTTGCAAGACGCAATGCGGCAAGGGAGTCGGCAGTTTCACCGGACTGAGTGACTACAATCACCAGAGTATTTTCATCCAGAATTGGATTCATATAGCGGAACTCAGAGGATAACTCTACCGTCACAGGGATGCGGAGCATGGACTCAATCAAATGTCTTCCGATTAGTCCGGAGTGCATGGCGGTTCCGCAGGCTGTGACAATCACGCGATCAATACCTTTGAAAATATCATCGGAAATACCATCTGCGGTGAAATCTGCATGACCGTTATGGAGACGAGGCATAACGGTATTGTGAAGAGCTTCCGGCTGGTCATAGATTTCTTTCTGCATAAAATAAGCGTATCCGCCTTTCTGTGCGGCAGTAGTATCCCAGTCTACATGAAGCATTTTCGGCGCTTCAATTTTTTCGTCCATTGTATATAATGTAATGCCGTCATGTTTCATTACCACAATATGTTCTTCTGGTACTACAAAATAATCTTTTGTATATTTTAATAAAGCAACCATATCAGATGCGATAAAAGCTCCGTCTTCAGTAGAAGATGCAACCAGCGGGCTGGCATTTCGCATACAGTAGATTTCTCCTGGATGATCTTGGAACATAACACAGAAACCATAAGCGCCCTCAAGAATCTGATCGGCTTCTCTTAATGCGGCAAATGGATCTCCTGTATAAAGAGAATCAATTAACATTGCGGCAACTTCGGTATCTGTCTCTGAAATGGCAGTGTAGCCTTTTTCTTTCAGAGATATCGCCAGTTCCTTGTAATTTTCAATAATTCCATTATGAATTAAGGTTACGTTTCCAGACACATGAGGATGAGCATTGGTGTCGGTAACGCCCCCGTGAGTTGCCCAGCGGGTATGTCCGATGCCGCAGGTTCCTGCAAGATCTTCTGTTGCAGCAACTTTTTCACGAAGCTGTGCCACTTTTCCGGTTGTTTTTACGATTTTCGTCTGCTGATTTTCGTTGACGGCGATTCCGGCGCTGTCATATCCGCGATATTCAAGCTGCTCCAAACCGCCTACTAAAATCTCTGCCGCCTGTAGTTTTCCTGTAAATCCAATAATTCCACACATAATAAAAATCTCCTTAAAAATGTGCAAAGAAAGAAAAGGGAGGAAAATATGGTTTTCTCCCGAATCCGTCTTTGGTTGTTTTTCTATTCATATGCGGTTTTGCCCGGATTATACTGCCTTTGTTACATGATTGCTCATGGGTTTGTACAGTATATGACACAGTCCGGGACTGCGGGAAAGCATCCGCCGAAAACTTCGATCACTTTCCACCTCGTTAACCTTCCCGCAGCAAAAATGCTGTTTCCGATCCGTAAGGAAGGTGCATGGCGCTTAAAATAGTTAGAAACTCCTTTCTGATCTGTATTTTGCTGAATCCTTAAAACCCGAAAGATCCAACGATAGAATCTTATCATGGATAGAAACGGAAGTCAATTAGAGATTTTTCAGGAAAAAATCTCTTATAAAATCAATAGAAATTGGAAAAAATAGGCTTAATACTTTTTTAAGAAGTTAAAACTGGATACTTTGAAATAGGAATGATATAATACTATGATGTTGGAAGTATAGCGTATCTCATCTGGCGGGTGCGTTGATAAATCCTTTGGTTCGGAAATGATACTCAAAACAGACATTTTCAATACATATGGTTTTTGAGACTGGTTTTAAAGTGTTTTCTTTGGGTAAAGTGAAAGATAAATTTTTTTAATGAAGGAGAAAGTTATGAAAACTTTTTTTAATCATATGCAAATGACGGCAAAAAAGATAGGGGGGATGGTGATTCAGAAACTTCGCAGACATCCGTTGGCATGCAACATCGTGCTGTCTGTGATGATGGCGTTTGTGCTAGAAGTTTTGGGTCGTCAGACGTTCGAACTGAGTGCTGTTGGATTTATCGACCAGCGAAGCAAGATGTTTTTGTATAGTGTATTCATTATCTTTTTGACGTATTCTGTGACTTTGATTGTGAAGCGCAGGGTGTTTTCTTATATTATTGTGACCCTATTATGGAGTGTTGTGGGAATTGTAAATTTTATGATGTTAAGTTCCAGAAATACTCCGTTTACTTATGTAGATATTACCCTGATGAAGTCAGTGCTTCCCGTGATGACCAATTATTTTACACCGTTGGAAATCGGGGGCATGGGAGCTTTGATTTTAATAGCTCTGGTGCTTTTGGTAGTTGCCTACATGTATCTGCCGATGGAAGAACAACTGGACCGCAAAAAGGGCTTTTTAAAAGTTGCAGTTATTTGCGCTGTATTTGCGGCAATAACAGGGTATGGATTTAAAAGCGGAATGTTGGTGGATCAAATCCACAATATCCGTATTGCATTCAGTGATTACGGAACCCCGTATTGTTTCAGTATTACGGCATTAAAAAACGGAATTGATAAGCCGTCTGATTATTCTGAGAAGAAAATTGACAAGATTGAAGAACGAACCGAAAATGCGATTGCAAAGAAGAAAAAAAAGAAAGTCAAAACACCGAATATTATTTTTGTTCAGCTGGAATCGCATTTTGATATCACGCAGGTGAAGGGAATCAAATTTAACAAAGATCCATTGGAAAACTTCCATAAATATATGAAGCAGTATTCTTCCGGGCAGTTGTCGATGCCGTCTTACGGAGCAGGAACCGCCAATTCAGAGTTTGAGCTGATTACAGGAATGAATTTGGATCATTTTGGAGCGGCAGAGTATCCTTATAAAACGGTACTTCAGAATACAACCACGGAGAGTATGGCGACAATACTAAAACAATATGGATATAAAAGTCATGCCATTCATAATAACAGCGCAGCCTTTTATGACAGAGATCTGGTATTTTCACAGCTTGGATTTGACACGTTTACCACCAAAGAAACGATGAATATAAAAAAATGGACGGAAAACGGATGGGCAAAGGACTCGATTTTGACAGATTGTATTACAGATAGCTTAGATTCTACGAAGGGTCAGGATTACGTATATTGTATTTCGGTACAGGGGCATGGAGACTATCCGACCAAAGAAGTGATTGAAAATCCGGAAATTACAGTCAGTGGTATTGAGGATGAGGCGCTGCGAAATAAGTATACGTACTATGCCAATCAGGTGTACCAGATGGATCAGTTTGTGGGTCGTTTGGTGAAAACACTGGAAAAACGAGGAGAAGATACGATACTTTGTATGTATGGAGATCATCTTCCAAGTCTGGAAATTGAGGATGAGGACTTGACTTACGGCAACAAATACGAGACAAGTTACTTTATGTGGGATAATATGGGATTAAAAAAGAAGGACTGTGTAATTGAGGCGTATGATCTCGGATCAGAGGTTTTGAACAAATGTAATATCCATACAGGAATTCTGCATGCCTTTCATCAGACGAGAAAAGGGACAAAAAATTATCAGAAAGATATGAAAGAGCTTCAATACGATATGCTGTATGGGAAACAGTATGTCTGGAATCAGAAAAATCCATTTCAGGCCACAAATCTTACGTTTGGCATTCGAGATCTGGAGGTAACGAAAGCTTATGAAACAGAAAATAGTGTGTTTATTGTCGGAAACAATTTTACGAATTTCTGCCAGGTCTTTGTAGATGATCTTAAGATCAATACAACCTACCATAATGAACACCTGTTGGAAGTTTCCAAGGAGGACTTGAAAGATGGAGATACGTTTAAAGTAAGCATTGTCAGCAAGGCTCCGAGGGTTCTGCGAACGTCCAATGCCTATATATATAAAGAAAAAAGTGAAAAATAGATAAAGAAGCTTGTGTAAAAAGCTAGGCTTATGCTATAATAGGTGAATGTTTGTGGAATTACAAAATGATAATAATATTTAGGAGGATTTATACAGATGAGTTTGCAAGTGGAGAACTTAGAGCATAATATGGTGAAAGTGACAGTTGAAGTCGATGCAGCCAAATTAGATGACGCGATCAAGCAGGCATTTAATAAGAAAAAAGGGCAGTTTAACGTTCCGGGGTTCCGAAAAGGGAAAGTTCCGTTCCAGTTGATTGCAAAAGAATACGGTGTTGAGATTTTTTATGAAGATGCAGCCAATCTTTTGATTCCGGATGCATATGCGGAAGCGATGAAAGACAGTGACCTTGAGATTGTTTCCAGACCGGAAATTGATGTTGTACAGCTGGAGAAAGGGAAACCTTTTATTTTTACAGCGGAGCTTGCGGTAAAACCAGAAGTTACATTGGGAGAATACAAAGGAATTGAAGTTCCTAAAACAAGGGTGACTGTAAAGAAAGAAGAAATTGAGGAAGAATTAAAGAAGGTTCAGGAGCAGAATGCAAGAGAGATTACCATTGACGAGCGTCCGGTAAAAGACGGTGATATTCTGACCATTGATTATTCCGGATCTGTAGACGGAGTAAAATTCGATGGAGGAACAGCCGAGGATCAGACTTTGGTGATTGGGTCCGGTGCGTTTATTCCTGGATTTGAAGAGCAGTTAATCGGAAAGAATCTGGAAGAGGAAACAGCAATTAACGTAACCTTCCCGGAAGAATATCATGCGGCTGACTTGGCTGGAAAAGAAGCTGTCTTTGAGGTGAAAATCAAGGGAATCAAAGAGAAAGAACTTCCGGAATTGGATGATGAGTTTGCATCTGAGGTGTCTGAATATGATACATTAGAAGAGTATAAAGAAAGCATCAAAGAAAAGATTCGCGGGGAAAAGAAAGAACAGGCAAAAACAGAGAGAGAAAACAAGATTGTAGACGCGGCAGTGGAGGCGGCATCTATGGATATTCCAGAGGCGATGATTGAAGAGCAGATTCAGCAGATGACAGACGAATTTGCGCAGAGATTAAGCTATCAGGGACTTTCTATGGAGCAATATCTGCAGTTTAGCGGGATGGACGCTCAGAAATTCGCGGATGATTTAAAACCACAGGCAGTGAAAAGAATTGAGACACGCCTGGTTTTAGAAGCAATTGTAAAAGCAGAAAACATTGAAGCAAGTGAAGACGACTTTAAGGCAGAGCTGGAAAAAATGGCATCTATGTATCAGATGGAAACAGAGCAGTTAGAACAGATGGTTCAGGGAGCTCAGAAAGAACAGATGATGAGTGACATTGCAGTTCAGAAAGCCGTTGATTTCCTTGTAAGCGAGGCAAAATAAGAAATTTGATTGCCTATGATTTGTATAGGAGGATACAGGGATGAGTGTAATACCTTATGTCATTGAACAAACAAGCAGAGGGGAACGGTCCTATGATATTTATTCCCGTCTGTTAAAAGAAAGAATTATTTTTCTGGGAGAAGAAGTAAATGATGTCACAGCCGGATTGGTGGTTTCACAGATTCTGTTTTTAGAATCTGAAGACCCGGAAAAAGACATTAATTTGTACATCAACAGCCCCGGCGGCTCTGTGACAGCCGGCATGGCAATTTATGATACAATGCAATATGTAAAATGTGATGTGTCCACAATTTGTATGGGAATGGCTGCAAGTATGGGGGCTTTTCTGCTGGCAGGAGGGACCAAAGGCAAGAGAATGGCTCTGCCTAATGCGGAAATTATGATCCATCAGCCATCTGGCGGCGCTCAGGGACAGGCAACGGAAATTGAGATTGCGGCAGAACATATTCTCAGAACAAAGAAACGTCTGAATACGATTTTGAGTGAGAATACCGGACAGTCATATGAAACGATTGCCAGAGATACAGAGCGGGATAACTGGCTCACCTCACAGGAAGCATTGAAATATGGCTTGATTGATAAAGTGATGGAGAAGAGACAATCATAGGGAAAAGATAGGGGTGATCTGGTGGCAGGTTATAATGACGAAAAAAAGATATTAAGATGTTCTTTTTGTAATAAAACTCAGGATCAGGTACGGAAACTGATCGCAGGACCAAAAGCTAAGGGCGTTTATATCTGCGATGAATGTATTGATATTTGTTCAGAGATTATTGAGGAAGAATTTGAACAGTACATGGAGGAAGGAGAGATCAATCTCCGGAAACCAAAAGAGATCAAAGAATTTTTAGACGAATATGTCATTGGCCAGGATCAGGCGAAAAAGGTCTTATCTGTGGCTGTATACAATCATTACAAAAGAGTTTTGATGGGAGAAGAGTCGGATGTCGAGCTGCAAAAGAGCAATATTTTGATGCTTGGACCGACAGGATCTGGAAAAACCTTACTTGCTCAGACGCTGGCTAAAATATTAAATGTGCCGTTTGCTATTGCGGATGCAACCGCGTTGACAGAAGCGGGATATGTGGGAGAGGATGTGGAAAACATTCTTTTGAAAATTATTCAGGCGGCGGATTACGATATTGACCGTGCACAGTGTGGCATCATCTACATTGATGAGATTGATAAAATCACAAGAAAATCTGAAAATACATCCATTACTAGGGATGTTTCCGGAGAAGGTGTTCAGCAGGCATTGCTGAAGATTATTGAGGGAACTGTGGCATCTGTTCCTCCGCAGGGCGGAAGAAAGCATCCTCATCAGGAATTTATTCAGATTGATACAAGTAATATTCTATTTATTTGCGGCGGTGCTTTTGATGGTTTGGAAAAAATTATTGAGTCCAGAATCGGTAAAAAATCCATTGGATTCGGCGCTGAGGTTGTCGGTGGGCGAGAAAAGGATCTTGGAGCGCTGCTGAGTCAGGTTCTGCCGGAAGATTTCGTAAAATATGGTCTGATCCCGGAGTTTATCGGGCGTGTGCCGGTGAATGTATCCTTAAATCCGCTGGATGAGGAGGCATTGGTTCGGATTCTCAGCGAGCCGAAGAGTGCTTTGGTGAAACAGTATCAGAAATTATTTGAGATGGATGGAGTAGAACTTCAGTTTGAACAGGAAGCCTTAACGGCAATTGCCAAAAAGGCTTTGGAGAGAAAAACCGGAGCCAGAGGATTGCGGGCAATTATGGAACAGGTGATTATGGATTTGATGTATGAAATTCCTTCGGAAGCAGACGTATCCGTATGCAAGATTACAAAAGGCGTCGTGGATGGAAATGAGGAGCCTTGTACAGAGCGTTCAGGACAGAAAGTAAAATCATCTGGAACCAAAAAGCGGGTAAAAAAGAGCAATCATGAGATTGCGTAGAGAAATCAGCTAAAATGTTGTAATAAAAACTGCTTTAGTACAAGAGATTCTTGTGGCGGAAGCAGTTTTTGTTTACGTGGGAAGGGAGACAAGGGAGAGTCATAATGGAAAAAATATTACCTATGCTGCCTCTGAGAGGACAGTACATATTTCCCAATACAGTGATTCATTTTGATGTATCCAGGAACAAGTCCGTTCGCGCGATTGAGGATGCGATGCAAAAGGACCAGATGATTTTTTTGAATAATCAGATGGATCCGACAATGGAAGATCCTGGAATGGAAGATCTGTATCGTGTGGGAACGTTAGCAAAGATTAAGCAGGTTGTAAAGCTGCCTCAGAATGTTATGCGCATTTTTGCAGAAGGACTGTTTCGGGCGGAACTTCAAAAGGTATGTCAGGAAGAGCCGATATTTCTTGTGGAAACGGCTTATAATCATACGCAGCAGCAGAAATTTGAAGCCTTTGAGCGGGAGGCAATGCTGCGCATGGTGAAAGACAGCTTTGAGACTTATGCTGCTTCCTGGAGAAAATTAGATCAGAACATCGTGAGTTATATTTTAATGCAGAATGATCTGGAAGTTTTAATTGATCAACTGGCAACGCATATTCCGTTTTCCATTCAGGAGAAGCAAAAACTCCTGGAAGAAATGGATTTAAAACAGAGATGTCAAAGTATGCTGGTGCTGCTGCAGGAGGAACAGGAAGTTCTGAATTTAAAACAGCAGATTCAGGAGAAGGTAAAGCAAAGTGTAGACAAAAACCAGCGTGAATATATGCTGCGGGAGCAAATGAAAGTGATCCGGGAGGAACTGGGAGAAACCAGTATTGAGGATGAAGCCCAGGAGTTTATGGGCCGCTTGAAATCTTTAAAGGCATCCAAAGAAGTGAAAGATAAAATCAAAAAGGAAATTTCTCGCTTTCAGGCAATGGGCTCCGGGACGCCGGAAAATTCTGTACTGAGGACCTATATTGAGACAATGCTTGAAGTGCCGTGGGAGGAGAAATCAGAAGATTCTGATGATCTTGACCATGCACAGCAAATCTTAGATCAGGAACATTATGGATTGGAAAAAGTCAAGGAGAGAGTGCTGGAATATCTTGCAGCCCGAGCCATGAGCGGCAAGAAGGATGCTGCAATTCTCTGTCTTGTGGGACCGCCTGGCACAGGAAAAACATCCATTGCCAGATCAATTGCGGCGGCAACCAATAAAAAATATATTCGTCTGTCTTTAGGCGGCGTGCGAGATGAATCGGAAATTCGAGGACATCGAAAAACTTATGTGGGGGCTATGCCGGGGAGAATTGTTGATGCACTGAAAAGAGTGAAAACTCGAAATCCTCTGATGCTGCTGGATGAAATTGACAAGACCGGAAAGGATCAAAGAGGAGATACGGCATCCGCACTTCTGGAGGTGCTGGATCCAGAACAAAATGAACACTTTACCGATCATTATCTGGAAGTGCCGCTGAATTTAAGTGATGTTTTGTTTGTTGCGACGGCCAACGATGTATCGACGATCCCGAGACCGCTTCTTGATCGAATGGAGCTGATTGAGGTATCCAGCTATACAGAAAATGAGAAATTCCATATTGCAAAGAATTATCTGATACAAAAGCAGAGAGATGCAAATGGTTTGAAAGAATCTCAGATTCTTTGGAAAGATGATGCTTTGAAATTTTTAATTACGGCGTATACAAGGGAGGCGGGAGTCCGCAGTCTGGAACGCCGAATCGGTCAGGTGTCAAGAAAAGTGGCAAGGGATATTTATCAGAAAAAGCATCGAAAGGTGACAGTGACAAAAAAAGCTGTGGGAGATTATCTGGGAAAGCCGGTTTATGAGTGGGAGAAGGAATCTCTCAGAGATCAGGTTGGGATAGTACATGGACTTGCTTGGACGTCCGTGGGAGGAGCTACTTTAAAAATTGAAGTGAACGTTATGCCGGGAAAGGGAAGAGTTCAGGTGACCGGATGTCTGGGGGATGTTATGAAGGAATCCTCACAGGCAGCAATCAGTTATATTCGGAGCCAGAGCAGAAAATATAAGATCAAAAGTGATTTTTTTGATAAGCATGATCTTCATATTCATATACCGGAAGGCGCCGTACCGAAGGACGGACCTTCTGCCGGAATTACCATGACAACGGCAGTTTTGTCCGCAGTGACAAAAACAAAGGTTTATGGAAACTTGGCTATGACTGGAGAGGTGACAATTCGAGGCGATGTTTTGCCGATCGGAGGCTTAAAGGAGAAGCTTTTGGCAGCCAAGCGATTGGGAATTACAAAAGTTATCGTGCCGAAAAGCAATGAACGGGATGTCCGGGAATTTGATGAGGAAGTTGCAGAGGGTCTGCAGATTGTCTATGTAAAAAACATGAATCAGGTCATCAAGGAGGCATTCCTTTCCAAGGAATAAAAAAGAAGAATGTACGGAGGCAGTGATGAATTACAGAGAAGCAATGTATTTTATTGAACATACCAATAAATTTGGAAGTGTCCTGGGGCTTGAGAATATCCGGGAGTTGTTAAGGCGTCTTGAAAATCCACAGGATCGGCTTCGGGTGATTCATATTGCGGGAACCAATGGAAAAGGGTCCGTTCTTGCATTTTTAGCAGGCGTTTTTCGTGAGAGTGGTTATCGGGCAGGGAGATATGTCTCCCCTGCCTCCTTTTCCTATGAAGAACGTTTTCGTATTAACGAGGAAAATATTTCCAAACAAGATCTTTGCTTTTATATGGAAAAAATAAAGAATGTATGTGAGGAGATGGTTCGGGATGGAAGGCAGCATCCGACCATATTCGAGATTGAGACTGCGCTCTGTTTTCTTTATTTTCTCGATAAAAAAGTAGATGTAGTTTTGTTGGAAACTGGCATGGGAGGAAGGCTGGATGCCACGAATGTAGTAAAACGGCCGATTTGTACGGTAATCGCATCAATTGGGATGGATCATACTCAGTATTTGGGGGATACGCTGGAGAAAATTGCCGCAGAGAAAGCCGGAATTATCAAAGAGGACTGTCCGGTGGTTTCCTACAACAATGTACCGGAAGTGAATGCTGTGATTGAGAGTGCAGCCCGGGAAAAGCATTGCAAGATTGTTTTTGTGAATCAGGATGCAATTAGAATTTTGGAAGAATCCTTGGAAGGTCAGAGTTTTCGTTACCGAAGCAGAAAAGGCAAACGGTATGAAAAAATTCAAATCCCTTTGTTGGGAAGACACCAGATTCAAAATGCTGCCACGGCTTTGGAAGTTTTAGATGTAATTGGAACAACGTATTGTATCGGTGAGTTTGAAACAGAAAAGGGGTTTCAAAATACAGTCTGGCGCGGGCGGATAGAGCTTCTTTCAAAGCGTCCTGCAATTATCTGTGATGGTGCGCATAATCCGGACGGAGCCAGAAGTCTTGCACAGTTTCTTCAAAAAAATTTTACAAATCGAAGAATCATTTATATAATAGGAGTATTATCAGACAAGGATTATGATCAGATGATGCGGATACTGATGCCGTCTGCATGGAAGGTTTATACGGTGGAGCCGCATAATCCGAGGGCCTTGTCCAGCAGACAGCTGGCAGGATGTATTGAAAAATACCATAACCATGTGGAGGCTCGGAAGCGACTGCATACTTGTTTGAAGGAAGTGCGGCAACAAGCAGAAGAGGACGATGTGATTGTGATATGCGGAACGTTGTCTTTTCAGAAGGAATTACAGAGGGATTAAACAGTGGAACGATTCCAGAAAATTATTGGGAATACAGCCTATCAGAAAACATATGAAAAACTGCAGAAGTTGGAACAAGACCGTGCGTTCTGCGGCCACAATATGGAACATTTTCTTTCTGTTGCGAGAATTTGCTACGTGATGGTATTGGAGAGAGGTCTGCCGGTTTCCAAGGATATTATTTACGGTGTAGCCTTTCTGCATGATCTGGGAAGAGCAGATCAGTATGAGAAAGGAATTTCCCACGAAAAGGCAGGAGCAAGGCTGGCGGCAGAAATTCTTCCTCATTGTGGATATACAAGGCAGGAACAGCGGCTGATTGTGGATACCATCTTATCTCACCGAACCTGTGATGATGAGAGTCAGGATGAATTTGCACAGTTATTTTACCGTGCGGATAAGCTTTCCAGAGATTGTATGCATTGCTCTGCCAGAGATTTGTGTTACTGGCCGGAGGAACGTAAAAATAAAAGTTACAGTTATTAGCAGGAGATGGACGATGATTATAGGAAATAAAAAATTTGATACCAGACAGCATGGATACATTATGGGAATTTTAAATGTAACGCCGGATTCTTTTTCAGATGGAGGGAAATTTCAGCAGCTGGATGCGGCTTTGAAACATACAGAGGAGATGATTCGGGAAGGAGCCGATCTCATTGACGTCGGGGGAGAGTCTACAAGACCCGGACATACTTTGATTTCGGATGAGGAGGAAATTGAGAGGACTGCGCCGGTGCTGGAGGCGATCAAAAGAGAATTTGATATTCCGGTTTCGTTGGATACCTACAAATCGAAAGTTGCCAAGGCAGGGATTCTCGCGGGAGCGGATCTGATCAATGACGTCTGGGGATTGAAATGGGATGGAACGATGGCACAGGTGCTTGCAGAGGCTAAAATACCGTCCTGTTTGATGCATAACCGAAGAGAAGCAAGGTATCAGGATTTTTTGCAGGATGTTGTGAAGGATCTTCAGGAGACCATGGATCTTGCAGAGCAGGCGGGGATAGCCAAGGATACCATTATGCTGGACCCAGGTATTGGATTTGCCAAGGACTTGAATCAAAATCTTCAGATGATGAATCATTTGGAGCTGTTAAATCAATGGGAAACTCCGGTACTTTTGGGAACCTCCAGAAAATCTATGATTGGAGCAGTGTTAGGTCTTCCATCAGATCAGAGGGTTGAGGGAACCGCTGCAACAACTGTCAGCGGATATCTAAAAGGCTGTCGTTTCTTCCGGGTTCATGATGTGAAGGAAAATAAAAGGGCGCTGCAAATGATTGAGGCAATCAGCAGCCATTAAAAAGGTGGTTTGAAGATGGACGATCAAATTAGAATTGAGGAATTGGAAATTTACAGTCATCACGGCGTGTATAAAGAAGAAAAAGTACTGGGACAGAAGTTTCTAGTTTCGGCGGTTTTGTATACAGATACAAAGCGGGCAGGCGTCAGTGACTGTATTGAATATTCTGTGGATTATGGAGAGGTATGCCGCAGGGTTGCCGAGATTATGGAAAAAAATACCTTTGATCTTATTGAGTGTGCAGCGGAGACTATTGCCAAGAGATTACTTTTGGAATTTCCGCGGATTCATCACTTGGAAGTAGAAGTGAAAAAACCATGGGCTCCGATCGGGATGCCGATGGACAGTGTAGCTGTGAAAATTGCGAGAGGATGGCATACAGTATATCTGGGAGTGGGGTCCAATATGGGGGATCGTATGGAATATATTAACAATGCCATCGATGCCATTGAAACGCAGGAAGACACAAAGGTGGTTCATGTCTCCGGTCTGATTGAGACGAAACCGTATGGAGGGGTTGCACAGGATGATTTTTTAAATGGCTGTATTGCAGTGGAAACGTTAAAAGAGCCATTTGAGCTGCTGGATTTCCTGCTGGATGTGGAAAAACAGCAGGGAAGAGTGCGCACGGTACATTGGGGACCGAGAACTCTGGATTTGGATATTTTAATGTACGATGATTTGGTGATAAACGAGAGGGAGCTGACGATTCCTCATAGAGAAATGCATAAGAGAATGTTTGTGCTGGAACCCTTGGCGGAGATTGCTCCGTACCTGATGCATCCGCTGTTGAGAAAAACCATCAGTGAATTGAAGGAAATCATAGAAAAGGAATAAGAAACCATGAGAGAATTGACAGAACTTAGGCAGGAAATTGATCATATTGACAGTGAAATTCTTTCTTTATTTAAGGAGAGAATGGGATGTGCTGCGGAAGTGGCAGAGTATAAGCGCGGTACGGGAAAAGCAATTTATGATCCTGTCAGAGAAAGAGAAAAAACAGCAAATTTAACCCAAAAGGAAGAAAATCCTTTTTTGAAAAAAGCCATTGAAGAGTTGTTTCTTCAGATGATGAGCTTAAGCCGAAGATATCAGTACAGCATTTTATCACAGGAAGATATGTACATTGATCAATTATTTGAAGAAGTGGATGCGCTGGAAATTCATGAGGAGACAAAAGTTGTCTACCAGGGAATCCCGGGAGCTTATCAGGAACAGGCAATGAAGAAGTATTTTGGGAAAGAAATCAGGAATTTCTCGGTTCCGGAGTTTAAAGATGTTGTAAAAACGTTGGATTTGGGGGAAGCAGATTACGGGGTGCTCCCTATTGAAAATACATCTGCCGGAACGGTCAGCGGGATTTATGATATGATTCTTGACTATGACATTTGTGTGGTAGGAGAAGAATCGATTGAGTGTCATCATGTTCTTGCCGGACGGAAGGAGAGCTCGCTGGAGCAGATCAAAAAAGTTTATTCTCATCCACAGGGGCTGATGCAGTGCAAAAAGTTTTTGGATGAACATCCGGATTGGGATCAGGCGAGAGTGTCGAATACTGCCATCAGCGCGAAAAAAGTGGCGCAGGATAAAGATGTAACCAAAGCAGCGATCTGCAGTGAATATGCTGCAGAAATATACGGACTGAAGATTTTAAAACGGGAAGTGAATTACGAAGGCAATAACACGACAAGATTTGTGATTATGTCCAAGAAAAAGCAGTACCGAAAAGATGCAGGAAAAGTCAGCATCAGTTTCAGTGTGCCGCACGAGTCCGGATCGCTTTATAATATATTAACTCATTTTATGTTTAATGATGTCAGCATGAGCAATATTGAATCCAGACCGCTTCCGGGGAGAAAATGGGAGTATGGATTTTATGTGGATGTCATTGGAAACTTAAATGATCCGGCGATTCGGAATGCTTTGGCAGGAATTCGGGAAGAGACAAAGGATTTTAAAATATTGGGAAACTTTTAACCAGATGACAAGCTTTGAACGAAAGAAAGCAACAAAACAAACGAATGGAAGGTAGTACAAAGATGAAGCAGACAATGGATGAAGGGAAATTGAAAAAATTTCATGGAATCATGCAGAGAATCCTGAAGTATGGGATGGTAGTTGCCTTGCTGGCATTTATCGTGCTGGTTGTTTTAAATAAAAGCCAGTTTTCTGAGACCGTCGCAAAGGGAACACCGGAAGACCGTCTTACTAAAATTGCTGTGACGGACGGAGATAAAGTGGTACAGAAATTTAAAGCGACTTCTCATACAATGGAACGGCTTGATATTATGGTAGACCGAAATGAACAGGTCGGGAGAGCGGGAAGTATTGAAATTAATGTTCAGGACAGCAAAGGACAGTCCATTTTTAAAATTACGCCGACATTGCTGGAGGTGGACGGTTTAAAAGATATGAAGGCAACGATGCGGCGAACACAACGGGCTGAAAACCGATGGTATCGGGTTGTAGTCAATCAGCAATTAAAGAAAGGGGAAAATTATACCCTGACAATTACCGGAAAAGGGATCAGCAAAGACAGACCGCTCTATTTGTATACTTCTGATAATATGGGAAATATGTTTCAGGAGGCAAGGCTCAATGGAAAAGTACAGAATGATTTTCATATTCGGACGAGAGTATGGACAACGCAGATTGATACCTGGGCAGTTGCGTTAACCATGGGAATTGCTCTGGCGTTGATTGTATTGATTCTGGTGCCGTTGAAGCTTCCGGAGAAATGGAATAAGCGTTTCACATGGGCGCTATTTGTGGTGAATCCGTGGATTGCGTTTTACATGGTGGAAAAAGTGTTCTACAATCCGATCAGCGTTATGAATAAGCTGGCCTATGGAATGAACATTTTATGGTACTATATCTTGTTTGGAATCTTGCTGCTGATTTTCAATCGTGTGAAGTATGCGCTGTTGGTTGGAAATGTGTTTTTATATGCGGCGGCTATTGGAAATTATTTTGTTATGGCATTTAGGGGAAATCCGATTACTCCGGCAGATATTTATGCTTTAGGAACGGCGATGGATGTGGCGGACCATTATACACTTTCTTATGACAAGCCGGCAATCGTGGCAACGGTTTTGTTGTTGGCGCTCTGTGTCGTTGCCTGTAAATTGGAGACCTATAAAATTTTCAACTGGAAGAGACGTCTGGTAACGCTGGCTGTGGTAGCCGCGGTGACTGTCGGAAGTTCCTTTTTCTTAACCAGGGTAGATTTTCTTTCAGAGAAAGGAGTTGCGGTAAATTTCTGGGAACAGAAAAAAGGATATCGCAAAAACGGATATATCTTAAGCTTTTTAATGAATATTCAGTATACCATTGTGTCGGAACCGGATGGTTATAGTCCGGAGAAAGTCAATGCGATCGCAGATGATTATCAGGTGACGCAGGGAAAAAATAAAAAGCTGACGCAGAAACCCAACATTTTTGTGATCATGAATGAAACGTTTTCGGATTTAAATGTAGTCAATAAGATTAAGACGAATAAAGAAGTGATGCCATATATTAACAGCTTGAAAGAAAATACAATTAAGGGTCATATGTTGGTATCTGTGTTCGGAGGCGGAACCAGTAACTCAGAATACGAATTTTTAACAGGAAACTCTGTATCCACACTTCCGTTAAACGGAAATGCGTATACACAATTTGTAAAACATAAAGTTCCAAGTCTTGCAAGTCAGTTGAAAGAACAGGGATATGATACCCTTGCATTCCACCCGTATAAGGCTCACGGATGGAATCGTGATACGGTTTATCCGCTACTGGGATTTGATAAATTCTTAGATGAAACCGCAATGAATCCAAACGGAGAAAAATTCCGTGGATGGTATAGTGATTCCGAGGATTACAATAAAATCATCGAAACGTTTGAAAACAAAAAAAGCGGGAAGCCATTATTCTTATTTAATGTCACGATTCAGAATCATGGAGGATATCTGATTGCAGATAAGAATTTCAAGGAAGAAATTAAGATCAAAGACGAAAAGGCTACCGATACTGCCAATCGTTATTTGTCCTTGATTCATGAGTCTGACCGGGCATTTGAAAAGATTGTAAATTATTTCAAAAATCAAAAGGAACCGACTATTGTTGTAATGTTCGGAGACCATCAGCCAAAGCTGGAAGATTCATTTTATGAGTTGTTGTATGGAAAATCTCTGAATAATCTCAGTTTGAAAGAATTGCAGAAAAAATATACAGTTCCGTTTTTGATCTGGGCAAACTATGACATTGATGAGAAATCCGATGTGGAAAATGTCAGTGCCAATTATCTGTCCAGTCTGATGTTGGAGCAAACCAATTTGAAACTGTCACCGTACAATGAATTTTTGTTAAATCTGAGAAAAACAATTCCGGCAATCAATGCCAATGGATATGTGACAGAAGACGGAAAAAATCACGCATTTGCAGATAAAACCAAGTACAGTGCTCTGATTACACAATATCAGTATTTACAGTATAATAGTCTCATGGATAAGAAAAATGTCAGTAAAAAGCTGTTTTCTGTAGAAGAGACAAAATAGTGACATAATAGAATTAAATATTGTGGGGGAAACCATTTGCTTTTGGCACGCTGTCTTGACAGCGTGCCAAAAAGGTTATAGAATAAAAGTTGGTGTGGCCTTGCGGAAGGCAAGGCGCAAAAAGGAAAGAAGAAAAGTCAGATACATTGATTTTAGGAGGATACACATATGGTAAAAGCAGTCGTTGGAGCCAATTGGGGAGACGAAGGAAAAGGTAAAATTACAGACATGTTAGGTGAAACATCCGATATCATCGTTCGTTTCCAGGGAGGAGCAAATGCAGGTCATACAATCATTAATGATTATGGGAAATTTGCTCTGCATACATTGCCATCTGGTGTGTTCTATCAGCATACGACCAGTATCATCGGTAATGGAGTTGCATTGAATATCCCGGTATTATTCAAAGAAGTGGAAGAAATTGTATCACAGGGAGTGCCGCAGCCGAAGATTTTAGTTTCCGACCGGGCACAAATGGTAATGCCGTATCATATTTTATTTGACCAGTATGAAGAAGAACGTCTTGGGAAAAATTCTTTTGGATCTACAAAGTCCGGAATTGCACCGTTTTATTCTGACAAATATGCGAAGATTGGATTCCAGGTCAGTGAATTGTTTGATGAGGAGGAGCTGAAAGCAAAGCTTTCTAAAGTCTGTGAGACGAAAAATGTGCTGCTGGAACATTTGTACCATAAACCGCTTTTGGACCCGGAACAGTTGTTTGAGACTTTAATGGAATATCGGGAGATGGTAGCTCCATATGTGTGTGATGTAGCATTGTTTTTGCATGAGGCCATCAAGGAAGGAAAGAATATTCTTCTGGAAGGGCAGCTGGGATCTCTGAAGGATCCGGATCATGGAATTTATCCGATGGTTACATCTTCTTCTACTTTAGCAGGATACGGTGCCATCGGAGCAGGGATTCCTCCGTATGAGATTAAAAAGGTTGTCACCGTTGTAAAGGCGTACTCCAGCGCTGTGGGGGCAGGAGCCTTTGTCAGCGAAATTTTTGGCGAGGAAGCAGATGAGCTTCGGAAACGAGGAGGAGACGGAGGAGAATTCGGAGCCACCACAGGACGACCGAGACGAATGGGATGGTTTGACGTTGTAGCAACCAAATATGGATGCCGTTTGCAGGGAACCACAGATGTTGCATTTACGGTGCTGGATGTTTTGGGATATTTGAAGGAGATTCCGGTATGCGTTGGATATGAAGTGGATGGGGAAGTGATCACAGACTTCCCAACCACCGGAAAGTTAGAAAAAGCAAAACCGGTATTGAAGGTACTACCGGGATGGGAATCTGATATTCGGGGAATTACGGAATATGAAAAATTACCGGAAAACTGTCGTAAATATATTGAGTTTGTAGAAGAACAGATTGGTTATCCGATTACTTTGATCTCCAACGGACCGGGAAGACATGAAATTATTCGCCGCGGCTTTGAGGATTAAACGTCATGGAAGAGACTGTTGAGAAAAAAGAGAAGAAAAGCTGGAAAAAGGAAGCCTTAAGTTGGGCTGCCTGTATTGCGGTAACCATTCTCTTGACAGAATTTATTTTAAACTTTGTAATTATTAATGCCAATATTCCCAGCGGATCAATGGAGAATACCATTATGACCAATGATAAGCTCATTGCTCTCAGAACCTCTTATTGGTTTCAGGATCCGAAACGGGGAGACATTATTATTTTTAAATACCCGGACAATGAAGAAGAGTGGTATATTAAACGTGTCATTGCGCTTCCGGGTGAAACAGTGGAGGTAAGAGGCGGGAAGGTGTATATCAATCACAGTAAGACGCCTCTAAAGGAAGCTTATATTAAGGAAGAGCCGGTGGATGATTTTGGACCGTATACCGTGCCCAAAGACGGATATTTTGTAATGGGAGATAACCGAAATAATTCCAATGACGCCCGGGAGTGGGATACCCATTATGTATCCAGAGATGAGATTCTTGGTAAGGCATGGTTTCGTTATTATCCATCTTTGAAATGGATTAAGTGACAGAAGAAAGGGAAACAGCAATGGAGAAAAAAATAATCAACGCACAGAATGCTCCGGCAGCGGTAGGACCGTACTGCCATGCAGTGGAAATGGGAAATTTTGTATTTACATCCGGTCAGATCGGTTTGGATCCAGATACGCAGGAGTTAAAAGAAGGCGTTGCGAATCAGACAAAGCAGGTTTTAAAAAATTTGGAAGCAGTGCTGCAGGCATCCAATCTGACGCTGAACGACGTAATTAAGACGACGGTATTTTTAGCGGATATTCAGGATTTTGCAGAAATCAATGGGATTTATGAAGCCGCGTTTGGGGAGAATAAACCGGCAAGATCCTGCGTGCAGGCAGGGGCTTTACCGAAAGGCGCGCTCATTGAGATTGAAGTTATTGCAGGGAAATAATAGAATATTCATTGAGAAAAAGCATTCAGAGAGGGAGCAGTGAAAGATAGCTGTTCCCTTTCTTTTGTTTGCCCAGCATGGGCAAACTCTAACGGGTGTAAGTCCCGAACATGCCC
>OFMK01000384.1_pt1 | contig 48456 bp, 41 predicted proteins | sample 1541781 | NCBI WGS metagenome assembly OFMK01 (sample SAMN04209250, study PRJEB22552) | human gut metagenome | biome: gut; material: feces | host: Homo sapiens | place: USA: Oklahoma
TGAACGCCAGGCCTCGTAAGGTGCTTAACTTCCATTACGCTCAGGATTGATGGGACTTTGAACCTGCTACCTGTTGCATTTGGTTTGACAATTCGCTGGCATAGGCAGCGTCGCAACAGGCGGCTTTGCCACAAGAAAAAGCAGCGTCATAAAGCCGCTGCTTTCCGGTTTTTGTGAAACGATGAGGCCGCAAGGCGATGAGATGGCTGCATACACGCTTGCTTGCCGCCCGGACGCGGCTTGAAAAAGCATCACGCTTTGGCATAATTCCGCGCGCCGTAAATGGCTGTGCCTACGCGCACAAGGGTGGCGCCCTCCAGAATGGCGCTTTCAAAATCTCCGCTCATGCCCATGCTCAAAATTTCCATGGGCGCGCGCTCGATATGCGCGCCGGCCAGCTTGTCAAACAGGCTTTTCATCTGCGCAAAATAGCGCCGGGCCTGCCCGGGTGCCTCTTCGGCAGGGGGAATAGCCATCAGCCCGCGCACCAGCACATGCGGCTTTGCCGCGGCGTATTCCGCCAGGGCGCGCACCTCGCCGGGCGCGGCGCCACTTTTACTTGCCTCGGCGCCGATGTTCACCTCCAGCAGAATGTCCTGCACTACATTCAGCTTGGCGGCCTCTTTTTCAATGGCGTCCACAAGGCGCACAGAATCCACTGAATGGATGAGCGACGCGTGCCCCACCACATATTTCACCTTGTTTGTCTGCAAATGGCCTATCATGTGCACCGGCTTTGCACCATAGGCGCCGGCGGCCAGCTTTTCCGTAAGTTCCTGCACGCGGTTTTCCCCAAACACGTCAATGGCGCACTCTGCCGAGGCGCGCACCGTCTGCGCATTTTGTGTTTTGCTGGCGGCGCACAGCAGCACGCTGCCGTCCGGCCGCCCGGCCGCACGCATGGCACCGGCTATTTTCCGGCGCACGGCGTCCACCTGCTGCGCAAGGCGCTTTTCCAGTTCTGTCAACGCAATTCCTCCTCCGGCAGGTATGCGGCGCGCGCCCCGCCAATGAATTTCGGGCGCGTGCGTGCTGCTACAAGGTTTGCCTGGCCCAGCCTGCGCACGGAAAGGCGCACAGGCACGGCCACGCGCTTCAGATGCATGCCGATGAGGGTGCCGCCGATGTCCAGCCCGGCGTCTGCCTCAATTTCCTCCAGTGCCGCAGGCGCCTTCATGCTCTGCCAGGCCGTGGTGGCAAAGCTGCCGCCCGCATGCGGCTGCGGCAGAACGTTCACCGGCTGCTGCCATGGCTTCAAGGCGGCGCGCTCTACAATGACGGCGCGGTTCAGATGTTCGCAGCACTGTGCGGCAAGGAAGACGCCGGCCTGCGCCAGCACGGGGGCAATGCCGCGGTATATGGCGGCCGCCGCCTGCATGCTGCTGGCCTTGCCGATGATGCCGCCCACGACCTCGCTGGTGGAGCAGCCCACCACCACGATGCCGTCGCGCGGCACGCGCGCCTTTTCCAAAAGCTCACGCGCTGCATCTGCAGCCTGAAGCTGCAGGCGCTCCAATTCCATTTTATCAGGTTCCATTCCAGTCATCCTTTCCTTTTTCAAAGGGTTTCAGATATTCTGCTGCAGAACGGCTCATCTCGCGGGAAAAGTCGCTGTTGTATTTGAAATCGCAGAACGAGCGCATCCATTCCTCATACGGCCTTGCCGCCGCCTTATGGCCCAGCATGGCGCGCAGTTCGTCTGCCTGCATGCGGCGGTAGCCGTTTTCATGCACCAGAAACCCTGCCTCGCAGCGGCGCGGCTTTGGCCGCGAAAGCTGGCCGGACGCCGGCCTGCCGAACACCAGCATGGCCGCCGGCACAACGTATTCCGAAAGGTGCAGCAGGGCGCGGTGCTGTTCGCAGTTTTCCAAAATATCCCCGATATAGCACGAGCCGATGCCCAGGCTCTGCGCCGCCGTCACGGCGTTCTGCGCCGCAATGCAGGCGTCCGCCGCGGCAAGCAAAAGGTCTCCGGGGCCGGGCCTGCGCGGCGCACATCCGCATGCGGAAAAGGCGTCCAGCCACTTCTGGCAGTCTGCACAGAAAACGAGCACCATGGGGGCCTTGGCAATGAAGGGCTGGTGGTCGCACGTTTCACTCAGGGCTTGTTTCAGGTCGCTGTCTGTAATGTCCAGAATTGTGTAAAGCTGCTGGTTGCCGGCGCTGGGAGCCTCGAAGGCCGCCTGCAGAATGGCCTGCTTTTCCTGCGGAGTGATTTCGGTTTCCTCGAATGCGCGCACGGATTTGCGCGCGAACAGCTGCTGCAAAACTTCATTCATACGCTGTGACTTCCTTCCATTTTGTCTTATATGTGGCGGCACGTTTAAGCCTATGTGCTGCGAAACTGGAACACAGCCCCCAGCACAGCTGCTGCTAGCCCTACGGCGGCCATGGCCCAGAACATGCCGCTGCCAGCCTGGGCGTCCAGCCCAAGCAGAAGAAACACCGGCTTTGCAGCCGAGAACCCGCCTGCTGCAGCGGTGAGCGGGATGATGGCCGGGCTTGTGAGCTTTACCACCAGCACGCCCGCGAGGACGCCCGCCACGATGCCTGCCGCGTGCCCGGCCCAGTGCGAGGGGATAAGCCAGCAGGCAGACATCCATACCAGCCCCAGGCTGAACACGAACAGACTGGCCAGATACAGGCGGAACGACAAGGCCGCAAGAACGGCGCCGCCCACAAAGAATACGGCTGCATGCACCCAGCCTGCGCTTGTGAGGTGCGACGCGATAAGGCCGAGCACCATACTGCCGAATAAAAAGTACACAAGGCCGCCCCGGAATTTTTGCAGCCGGAACCTGAACAGGCAGTTGATGAGCGAAAATATAAGGCTGGCAGCGCCTGCCGCGGTGATTGTGGTGGAAATATCCGTTTTGCTCGCCTTGCCAGAGCACAGAGGAAAAACCTCTTTGCCCCGAAATCACGCTTTGATTATACCACATTCACGAAACCTGTCCTTCGCCATTTGGCCCGGCCTTGTTAAGGGTACGGTATCTGTTCCACCAAGCTCCTCCTTCGCTTGCGCTTGGATTTGTCGGGTGGACACATCATACCACGTTCACGAAACCCGCCCAACGCCTTTCGGCCCGGCCGCGTTAAGGGTGTGGCAGCTGTTCCACCAGGCTCCTCCTTCGCTTGCGCTTGGATTTGCCGGCTAAACATATTATACCACATCTGCTGAACTCATGCTGCGCCTTTGGCCTGCATTTTTCAAGCGGGGGGCGGGCGCTGCCGGCAAGGCCGCTGGGCCCATGCGGCCTGCATTTTTTATTATTATATCATATTTATAAGTACCCAGCCTGTATCTGCCAAGGGGGAGACGTTTATTGGCCCAGGCTTTATACCGCGCTTTCGGGCATGTGCCGTATGCAGAAGGCCAAGATATTAGGCGCCTTCACCGGAAATCGGCGCCTGTTCCGACAGGCCTGCATTGTGTCCGCCGTATGAAAGCGGAATGCCGCGCCTTACTAAAAGCAGACCTTTTTTACCCGTGTTTTCAGTGGAAAAAGAGAAAAAGTGGTTGACAAGCAGCCCGGCTTATGCTAAAATCAAATACGTTCTCGCAAGGGAATGCCAATATGCGGATGTGGCGGAATTGGCAGACGCGCTAGATTCAGGTTCTAGTGAGGGCAACTTCATATGGGTTCAAGTCCCTTCATCCGCACCAGATTAAAAGCTACATCGTGAAGATGTAGCTTTTTTGCTGTTATGCAATTCTTTGCTGAGGGTCAAAATTTGAATGTCCCATTTTTGATTTTCAAATTTTGACCTCTTTTTTTACATCAAACTATAATTTACGTCGGCTTTTCAAAGATATCCTTTTCTTGTAGTAGAGGGGCATTAAGAGCTTATGCGTGATTGATAGTTTCAATAAACTGTGATACGATATTAATATTAACTCACAGTGAGGATACAGAGGATGGCATATTATATAGACTTATTTTCCCCAGAAACATATAGGGCTTTCTCTGAGTCCAGCCAAGAGATCTCTGGATTCAGAGAGAACCGGAGGAGATCTGCTGCCAATATTAAACCAGGGGATCGGCTTATTTGCTATATGACGAAATTATCCCGTTGGATTGGTGTGCTGGAGGTTTCATCGAATTATTTTGTAGATCATCAGCCTGTTTTTATGGAAGCGGACGATCCATTTGTTGTCCGGTTTCGGGTATCTCCTCATGTTTGGTTACAACCAGAGAAAGGGATACCGATTAGCAACGACATTTCTTGGAAGCATCTATCCTTTACCAAAGATTTGCAAAAAGACAACACCGTTTGGACCGGAAAAGTCCGAGGAAGTCTGACAAAGTTGACAGATGAAGATGGAGCCTATTTGGAAAGGATTTTGATTGAACAAAGGGAGAGTCAGAAGAGTTACCCTTTAACTGCTATTGACCGGAAAAACCTCAGGCCTTCCGTGATTAATTCGGAAACTGGGCAAATTGTCGTTTCTATTCCTGAGGATGACGGCATGGCTTCTGGCAGACGCCGCATGGAGACGGGGCATACAAAAGTTCAAGCTTTGATTGCAAAAATCGGTGAGTCAATGGGGTTTCGCATTTGGCTTCCGTTTGTAGACCGTCAACGCGTTCTTGAGGAGTGGAACCCAGTTGGGGACAACACCATTTTAAATCGTCTGCCGTTGAACTATGATAATGTAACCTTACGGACGATTGAAAACATTGATGTTCTCTGGATTCGAAGGAATGCAATCGTTCGGGCGTTTGAAATTGAGCATTCTACATCGATATATTCCGGGCTTCTGCGCATGGCAGATTTGATGAGCCTTCAGCCAAATTTGAAGATCAAAGCCCATATTGTTGCGCCCATATCCCGGCGAAGGAAGGTGCTGCAGGAAATATCCCGGCCGGTTTTCGCGCTGATGGAGAGTGGGCCGATGTCAGAATCGTGCTCCTATTTGTCCTATGATGCAATCGAAGAACTGAGTGTGGAAAGAAATCTTTCTCATTTGAATGACAGTGTTTTAGAGGATTATGAGGAGTACGCTCAGGAAACGGAGTTTTAGCGGATGCCTTTTTTTACCACGGCTTCCCGAACTAAGTTCGGACGCGATTTGTGGTCGAACCCTTTTTGCTTTTGTGAGTGATGGTGTTGTGCATGTTTCAGGTATCTTTTTGTAGCGTAAACCCGGCTGCCTCCCCCGTGGAATCAATGTTCCGCGGGGGTTTTCTTTTTACCTTCCTCACACCTTTGCCTGCGCTCCCGCTGCTTTCGCCCGGCGAGAGAGCATAAAGACGGCCGCTTTTTCTGCCTGGCGAACATGCCCCAGGGGGCGCTCACAGCCAGCGGCAGGCAGCCATGTCCACGCGGCCGTCCGGCAGAAAGCGGACGCCCTCGTCCTCCAGCGTGCGGCGCTGCACTTCGGGCCCGCCGAAGGCATAGCCGGTGCAGGTGCTGCCGTCCTGAAACACCACGCGGTGGCAGGGAATGACGCCCGGTTCGGGGTTGCGGTGCAGGGCGAACCCTACACCGCGCGCGCCGCGCGGGTTGCCCGCCAGCTGCGCCACCTGGCCGTAGCTGGCCACACGGCCTTTGGGGATCTGCTTTACCACTTCATAGATGCGCCTTGTAAATTCCGTCATACACCTTTGCGCTCCTTCCAAATTTGTTTTGCCTGCGCCTTTGCCCCGGCGGGCACGCGAAGAGATTCGCACAGCTTTCGCACCGCCATGCGGCATACGGCGTCATCCGGATGTGTGCGCAGAAGGCGCATCACCTCTTGCGGAAGCTGCAGATAAAAGGTGGCCAGCGCCCAGGCGGCACCCATCTGCACATAATAGCGGCCTGCCGCATCCACCGCGGATATGGTGCTGAGCGCCTCGGCAGCATACGGCGTGCAGCGGAAATGGTCCATCAAAAGCACAATGCCGAAGCGTGCGGCAAATTCGCGCGTGTCGGAAAGGCAGCCTTTGGCAAAGGCGAACACCTCGGCCGGGTGCTTTTTTGCGTGCAAGTAACCTGCGCAGAAGCTGTCGCATACAGACCAGTTGTCTATCTCGCCCAGAAAGGCGCGCGTTTCCGCCAGCACGGCGTCAAGCGGGGCGGGCAGCCTGCCGAGCACCATGCCCTTCAGCATCACGTCCTCAAAATACTGCCCGCGCGTGCAAAGCGAAAGCGCCGCGCCGCCGTTTTCGCGCACGAGCCGTGCTGCCAGCCTGCGCAAAGCGGGCAGGCGTACGCCCAGCAGCGGCTTTTGTGCGCCGCCCAGCAATTTGGAAGAGAAGGCGGCGTACTCCGCCTCGGCCGCCCCGGCCAGCGTGGCATGCAGTTGCGCCTGTGTCATGGTCAGCCCTCCTGTCTTGCCTGTTTGATCAAATCGTACCACATTTATTAAAAATATGGTAGAATAAATCGCAAATGCCGGAAGGGAGAAACCGGTATGGAAGCTGTGCCATGCACTGCGAAGGCAGAGAAAGCGGATGACGCCGCGCCGGTGTGGCGGAAGGACGGCTTTGTGCTGAGGCCAGCGCGGCAGGAGGACGCAGAGCGATACTATGAAGACAATTTTGCCCCGCTTGACCCGGAAATTGCCCGGCTGACGGGCAGCAGACCCTGCTTTTCAAAAGAAGAGGTGACGGGCTTTTTCAAGCAGTGCGCCGCCTGCCCGGACAGATACAATTTTGTGCTCGTCTCCCCACGGGGGCGCATCGTGGGGGAAAGCGTGATCAATGAGATGGACATGCAGCTGCGCAGTGCAAATTTCCGGGTGGTGCTGTTCCACCCGGAGGCCTGCGGAAAGGGCACAGGCTCCTGGATGATACGGTGCACGCTGGAGTTTGCCTTTCAGGCGCTGCGGCTGCACCGGCTGTCGCTGGACGTTTTTTCGTTCAATCAGCGGGCCATCCGGACATACGAAAAGGCGGGCTTTCGCCGCGAGGGCGTTCTGCGGGACGCTGTGCTGGACGGTGGGGCCTATGCCGATGACATCCTGATGTCCATGCTGGAGGAGGAATGGCGGGCGCTTTATCCAGCGCGCTCTGCGCTGCCCAAAGAGTAAAGACAGGCCCCCCGGCAAAGTCTGGGGCTTGCATAAGCCCTGAAAGGGCATACTGCCGACAAGCCTCTCAGGAGGCGCTGAATACTCTGTCTTTTGCATCACTTGCCCCGCCTCCCGCAAGCGGGGTTCTTCCCATTACGTGCTGCATCTTTTGGGTATTGTATATCATCCCGCTTCGCTCGATGCTGGAAGCGAAAGCTTTTTTACTCTCCCCAGCCCTGCTGGGGGTTGTCATTTCGCTAAAGCATACAACAGAAAAGCCCCCATGGCGGCCTGTGGGCCTGCCATGGGGGCTTGTTTTCATGCTGTGCCGGAATTGCAGGGCAAAGCCCGCCCGGGCACGGCCCCGGCCCGCCGTGCGGGCTTTTTCCGATTCTGCCTGCCCTGCGCCCGTCAGCCCAGCGCCACCATGCTGAACACAAGCACGAACAGCGCCACCGTCTCGCACAGGCCAACCACCGTGATATACTGCGAAAAGCCCTTGCCCGTTTCGCCCAAGGCGTCGGCGCCGGCGGCGCCGGCCTTGCCCTGCCCCACGGCCGAAAGCGCAATGGCCACACCGGAGGCAATGCCCAGGCCAAGCAGGAAGGCGGGGTCTGCGCCGGATCCCTTCATCTGCTGCATCAGCAAAAAGCCGTAGATGGTCTGCGTCAGCGGCGCGCCGGCGAACACCGTAAGAATGAACGGGGCCGCCTTATTGCTCATGTAGCACTTTTTCCATGCGCCGATTGAGGCCTGGCCCGCAATGCTGATGCCGATGGCAGAGCCAAGGGCCGAAATGCCCAAAACCAGTGCAGTTCCCAAAGATCCCATATCCATAGTGATGCTCCTTTTCGTCAATTATTCACTGAATGGTTGAAATTTGTGCCCGCTCCATGACATATCCAAATGGGAGGAAAACTCCAGCGTATTCAAACGCACCCCGTGGACAATCACCGAGAGGACATTCAGAATAAGGTTCAGCCCATGCCCAAACACCAGCAGAACAATGGCCAGGGCCACAAACATGAAATTGCCCAGCAGCGGGCCCGCCAGCTCGTTCACCGTTGCCGAGATGGCCGCGCCCGCAAGGCCCACCGCCCAAAGGCGGATGTAGGAGACAATGTCTGAAAAGACGTTGACAACGCCCAGCAGCACGGAAACGATGTTGATCAGGCTTGCTTTTACAGAGCCGGCTATGCTTCCCTCGTAGTTCGAGAACACAAAGTTCAAAACAAAGCCAACCGCCACCAGCACAATGGCCGCCGTGCCCACGGGGAAGCCGCCCAGTACCAGCCCAAGGGGGAACACCGCGGAGCTGACTACCAGGCTGAGCACCACATAATAGATGCCGAAAAGCTCCAAAGCAAGGCCAATGTCGCCCAGCAGCTTCAAAGAATGGCGGTCCCGCACGGCGCATTTGATGTGCGCAATGGTAAGCTGAACCAGCGCCAGCGTAAAGCAGAATATCTGCAGGTTCTGCGAGGTGGTAAGCCCCGCGCCGCCTGGGCCGAACGGGTACCACAGCTGGCCGGAATAGGCGTTGGAGAACACCGGCACCGACAAATTCACAAGCCACTGCGGCACCTGTTCGGCGGGCATGCCAAACCAGCTGCAGGTGACGGTGCCCCAAACCACGGTGGAAAGGCCGAACAGCCACACAAGAACAATGGCGGGCGGCACGGCCTTTTTCGAGGCCAGCGCCCTGACGGTGGGAACCGCTGCAATAGCGCATATCAAAAGCCCGTAGCCTCCGTCGCCGAAGATAATGCCGAAGAACACAAGCAGGAACAGTAAAAACCAGCCGGAAATATCAAATTCAAAATACCCCGGCACGGTGCCCAGAAAGTCGGTCACCGGGTAAATCAGGCTCACAAACCGGTTGTTCTTCAGTTTGGTGGGCACGTCGTCCTCTGTGGTGGGGTCCTGCGCCAGAAGGCCCCAGGCGTTCTGGCGCGCCGCCTGCTGCAGTCTGCCAAGGTCCGGCGCAGGGATATAACCCTGGAAATACGACACCGAGACGTCCTGCGCGCCGCCCTCGGCCAGCGCCTCATCCGTCATGCCGGTGGCATAGGTCTCAAACTCCAGCTCTTTTTCAATGGCGCGGGCTGCGGCCAGAATGGCGCGCCCCTCGCCGGAATGTGCGGCAAGCTTTTGGTCAATGGCGCCGATGCGCTCATCCAGCTCTGCGCACTGGCGGCGCAGCCCGGCGGTAGAGTCCTCAGGCAGCACAAGCCGGCATGGCTCCAGCCGCGCAAGGGCCTCTTCTTCACCCTCGCCGCCCGTGCGCACGGCCAGGCATTTCACGCTGCGCCTGGTCCTTTCCAGACACAGCGTCCTGACGCACTCGCCCAGCGCCGCATACTCGGCTGCCGGTATCTCGTACGGCACAAGCACCACGCCCTGCCCGGCACAGGCCCGCAGGCCCGCGGGGTCCACTTCGCCCCAGGGCGCCAGCCGCGCCAACTCTGCCCGCAGGGCGGCCTGGCGGCTGCTGCACTCCTGCCGTTCCTGCGAAAGGGCGGCAACCTCCCCGGCAATGGCCAGCGCCCTGACGGGCGTCAGGGCTTCGGCCTGCGCGGCGCCCTTTTCCGGCTTGCCAAGGCTGGCGGCGCACCGCTCCAGCGATGCAATCTGCTCGCGCAGCAGAGGAATTCGTTCACCGCTTCCCTCGGTGATTTCAATATGCACAAGGCCCAGCCGCCGCAGCTTTTTCAGCGCATCCTCTTTCTGCCCGCTCAAAACAATGAGCGACACCTTCTTCATGGGTACTATCACTGCGCCGCCACCTGCCTTTCCGGCGCCGGGCCGCTGCGCGCGGCAATTTTGCGCTTTGCAATTTTCGAGCGGACGACGGCGTTCACCTGCTGGTCCGCCAGATAAATGGATATCCTGCGGATATTCTCCTGCGTTTCGGGTATCTTCACCTTTTCAAACAGGTTCACCCGCTGTGCGGTTGCGCGCAGCTCCGCGTCCAGAAGGCGCACCTGCTCATCCAGCACCTGGGCCTTCAAATCCAGCTCCAGCGCCTTTTCCATGTGGTTGGCGGCCAGGTCCACCCAAAGGGGCGTGTCGTACAAATCGTAGTCTCCCCGTGAAAATTCGGCGCCCTCGAAGGTTGGGATAGCCACGCCCGCAATATTGCCCTCGCCCACGCGGATGTTGCGCACGGAAACGGCCCCCTGCGGGAAAGCCTCCTGCTCGCTGAACACGGCTATCCATTCGTCAAAGCCATGCTCCAGGGCCTCGCGCGCGCTGCGCACAGCGTTTGCCTGCGCGCGTATCGCGTAAATTTCCATCTGCAGCTGCTGCTTTTTCAGCGTAAGCGTCGGCAAATAGCGCTGGTACATTTTGAGAAGGTCCTTTTGCGCCTTTAATTCGTTTTTCGTCAGCTTGACGCTTGCCAAAAGGCACCCCTCCTTACTTCACAGGCCAAAATTCTTCCACAAGGTCTGATTTGATGCCCGTCTCGTCCTTTTCAAAGCACTCGGCCAGTATCTTCCAGCCAAGGCCCAGCGCATCCTCCAGCGAGAGGTTCACCGAAAGGTCCATCAGCTGGTTTTCGAACATCACGCCGTATTTCAGCAGCTTTTCGTCCCAGCGGCTCATGGAAAAGCCCATGTTTTTCTTTTCCAGCGTCTCCTTGTAAGAGGCATACAGCCGTATCATGGCGTCCATCAGGGCGCGGTGGTCCTTGCGGGTTTTGCCGTTCACGTTCTGCTTCAGGCGGGAAAGCGAGCCGAACGGCTCGATGCGCCCGCCCTTCAGATAATACTGCCCCTCCGTGATATAGCCCGTGTTGTCGGGCACAGGGTGCGTCACGTCATCGCCGGGCATGGTGGTGACGGCCAGAATGGTAACCGAGCCGGAATTGGCAAAATCCACCGCCTTTTCATAGCGGGCGGCAAGCTGCGAATACAAATCGCCCGGGTACCCGCGGTTCGAGGGCACCTGCTCCTGCGTGATGGCAATTTCCTTCATGGCATCGGCAAAGTTCGTCATGTCGGTCAAAAGCACCAGCACGTCTTTGTCCTGCAGCGCAAACTGCTCGGCCACCGCAAGGCTCATGTCGGGTATCATCATGCACTCCACCGTGGGGTCGGACGCGGTGTGGATGAACATGACGGTGCGGCTCAGCGCGCCCCCGCGGGAGAGCGTGTCTTTGAAATAGAGAAAATCGTCGTATTTGAGGCCCATGCCGCCCAGCACAATCACATCCGCCTCGGCTTGCATGGCAATGCGGGCCAGAAGCTGGTTGTACGGCTCGCCCGAAATGGAAAAGATGGGCAGCTTCTGCGACACCACCAGGGTGTTGAACATGTCTATCATGGGGATGTTCGTGCGCAGCATCCGGTTTGCCAGAATGCGCCGGGTGGGGTTTACCGAGGGCCCGCCGATGGGCTTTTGGTTCTCGGTCAGCGCGGGGCCCTTGTCTATCGGCTCGCCCGAGCCGTTGAAAATGCGGCCCAGCAGGTCCTCGCTGAAGGACACCCGCATCTCACGGCCCAAAAAGCGCACCTCGTCGCCCGTGGAAACACCCTGCCCGCCTGCAAACACCTGCAAAGAGACAACCTCGCCGTCCAGCTTGTTCACCTGCGCCAGAGATTTTCCAAAGCGCGTTTGAATCTGGGCCAGCTCATGGTAGCGCACGCCGCTTGCACGCACGGTGATTACGTTGCCGTTGATAGATTCAATCCGGTTATATACTTGGTTCATTCCTGCCCACCACCCTTTAACACAGACGCGGCCTGCGGGCTGATGGCCCCGCCTGCCTCATTGTACAGTGCGTCTATCTCGCGCTCGGCCTTTTGAAACGCCTCGCTCTCGAATTCCGTATAGTTCCAGTCGATGAAACGCTGGCGCATGCGCAAAAAGAAGCTGCGCGCCTCGTCCTGGCTGGAAACGGCGTAGCTGCTGCCCAAAACGCGGATGAGCTTGTCTGTCACATACCTCTGGCGCGCGGCGCCGCAGTTGGCGTCCACCAAATCGAACGAGTTCTGCTGCAGATACACGGCGTCCAGCATATCCGCCTTCAAATAATCCGTATAATCGGCAAGGCTCGTGCCCTCTTCGCCCACCACCTTCATCATGGCGCCTATCTCGCTGCCGTGGGCCACCAGCCTCTTGCAGTATTCCATTTTCTCCGGCTCGATGACGCCCGGATATTTGGACCAGGAGATCAGCGGGTCGATAGCGGGGTATTTGCGCGCGTCCGACCGCTCGCGGGACAGCCCGTGGAAGGCGCCCACCACCTTCAGCGTGGCCTGGGTGACGGGCTCTTCAAAGTTGCCGCCCGCGGGGGACACCGTGCCGCCGATGGTGACGGAGCCCACGCTGCCGTCCGGCAGAACGACGCGCCCGGCCCGCTCGTAGAAGGCGGCGATATACGATTCCAGATAAGCCGGGAACGCCTCTTCGCCGGGTATCTCCTCCAGGCGGCCCGACATCTCGCGAAGCGCCTGGGCCCAGCGGGAGGTGGAATCTGCCAGCAGCAGGACGTTCAGGCCCATCTGCCGGTAGTATTCCGCAAGCGTCACCGAAGTATATACCGACGCCTCGCGCGAGGCCACCGGCATGGATGAGGTGTTGCAGATGATGATGGTGCGCTCCATCAGCGAGCGGCCGGTGCGCGGGTCGGTCAGCTCAGGGAATTCGGTCAGCGTCTCCACCACCTCGCCCGCGCGCTCGCCGCAGGCGGCAATAATCACAATGTCCACATCTGCATATTTCGAGGTGGTGTGCTGCAGCACCGTTTTTCCGGCGCCGAAGGGGCCGGGGGTGCAATAGGTGCCGCCCTTCGCCACGGGGAAAAACGAATCAATCAGGCGCACCTTCGTCTCCATGGTCTCGGTGGGGGCCAGGCGCTCGCGGTAGCATTTTACCGCGCGCTTAACCGGCCAGCGGAACGCCATGGAAAGGGGTATCTCACGCCCGCGCGCGTCGGTGAGCACGGCGATGGTCTCCTCAATGGTGTATTCGCCCTTCTGCGCAACAGATTTCAGCGTGTAGCTGCCCAGCAGGGGAAAGGGGACGAATATCTTGTGGGTGAAAGCGCCCTCCGGCACGCTGCCGATGGCCTCGCCGGCGTGCAGCACCGCGCCAGGCTGGGCGGCGGGGGTGAATTCCCATTTTTTTTCGGTATCCAGCGCGTCGGCGTACACGCCGCGCTCCAAAAACCAGCCGGCCTTTTCGGCCAGGGCGGGCAGCGGGTTTTGCAGCCCGTCGTAAATCTGGCCCAAAAGGCCGGGCCCCAGCAGGGCCGAAAGCATCTCGCCGGTGAACTCCACCTCGTCGCCGCACTGGATGCCGTCGGTCATTTCATACACCTGCACCTGCGCCGTCGTGCCGCGTATGCGGATTACCTCGCTTTTCAGCGCGGCGCCCCCCACCTTCACATAGCAAATCTCATTCATGGAAACGTCACCGTCAAATTCAACGGCCAACAGGTTTCCGTTTACGCTGACAACCTTTCCTTTGCTGTTTTCTGTCATGACAGAACCTCCAACCGCTCTTTCCGCAAAATGGAATCGTAAATGTTCTGATAGGCTTCCCGGCCCGCCTGCGCGTCAAACTGGCGCATGCGCGCCATCAGCTTCAGCTTTAAGCCATAGTAAAACACGGCGTCCTCTGAAAACGGGTCCATAGGCCGAAGCGTATCCAGAAAAGCCAGCCGGTAGCTGCACAAAAAATGCTCTGCCGCCATCGGGTTTTCCATATCCGCCGCCGTGCGCGCCGCCTTGAGCATCTCGGCGGGAAAATCGCCGTCCTGTGCGTCAAAGGGCTTTTTCATTCTCTCTGCGCGCACCTTGCCCAGCGCAAGGCGCAGCTTGCGCTCGCCCGCGTTCCACGCGTCAACCAGCGCAAGGCCAGTGCTTTCCAGCCTGCGCGGCGGCGCAAGCGTCAGCCAGCGCAGCCCCCGCTGCGCCTTTTTGCTCAAAAGGCTTTGGCAAAGCTGCAAAAAGCGCTCTTCTGTAATAGGCAGCGGCGCGCGTTCGCCAAGGCCGTCCAGCGAGGGCAGCTGCGCAACCAGATAGTACGCGGCCATCTCACTCGCCCTCTTTCAAAAGCTCTGTGACGCGCGGGCTAAGGTAGTTGGAAAGCATATCCACCACCGCCGGCGCGGAAAAATCGTAAAAAATGCCGCCGTCGCCCGCGGCAATGCGGAAGCCTCCGTCAAAGCGGTCGCTCGCCTGCAGCGTGACGCCGGCACGCATATGGTCTTTCAGCTCCGCCATCAGCATGCCCTCCAGCTTTTCAAGGTCCTCGCCGTTCAGCAGCACGGTCAGTTCCCCAGCGTCCGGGCGGGCGGCCCAACTCTCCAGCGCGCGGGCGAGTATCTGCCCGAATTCCTCCGAAGAATACGCCTGCTCCACCTTGCTGTTCACAAGGGCGGCCAACTCCCTGCACACGCTTTCCCGAAACGAAATAAGCAGGTTGCGCCCGGCCTGGCGGATGGCCTCTTCGCTTGCCCGCACCAGCCGCTCGTTTTCGGCGCGGGCCTGCGCGGCAAGCTCATCCGCCCGGGCCTGCGCGTCGGAAAGAATGGCCTCGGCCTGCTTTTTCGCTGCCTCAACGATGGAATCCGCCTGCGCCTGCGCCGCGGCAACGCCATCCTGCCTGATCTGGTCAATAAGCTCCTGCAATTGTATTTCCATAGGACGTTCTCCTTTTCCTTAGCTTTCATACGGTTGTTTGCGCAGGGCCAAAACCCCGGTAAGATACCTTCCATTCTATCATAGTATATATAAATTTTCTATAAACAATTTATAAATTATACTAAACATAGCATTTTTACCCGTGGTTTTTTACATGTCACTGCACTTAAAGCGCAAAACGGCAAAGCCCCGCGGCAGGCCAAGCGGCCGCCGCAGGGCTTTTTGTCATGGCTGCTGTGCTGCGCGCCGCGCGGCCAGCCTGCGCCGAAGCTGCCGCTTTGCAAGGGAAAGGTCCTGCTCGCACAGCACGGGCAGGATGTCCGTCAGCCCCAGCTCCGGCAGATCCCACCAGCGCAGAGCCTGTAAAATAGCCATCAGTTCACTGTCAAAGCACTGCTTCATCACGCGCGCCGGGTTACCGCCCGCCACCGTGAAGGGCGGGATATTCCGCGTCACCACACTGTGCGCGGCAATAATGGCCCCGTCGCCTATCTTCATGCCCGGCATCACCGTTCACATGCGGCCGAACCACACATCGTTGCCCACCACAGTGTCGCCCCTGCGCGGAAGCTGGGCCATGTGCGGCGGCACGCGCTGCGCCCGCCGGCCGCCGAACACGGCGAACGGGTAGGTAGATGCGCTGCCAAGCCGGTGGTTGGCCGCACCCATAATAAACTGCGTGCCGCTGCCAATGGCGCAGAATTTGCCTATCACCAGCCTGTCGCCGAACTGCGGCCAGTTGAACAGCACATTGCGTTCTTCAAAATGCCGCGGCCCCGCCGCGTCGTCATAGCAGGTGTAATCTCCTATCTCGATATTCGGCGCCTTCACCACGTTTTTCAAAAAGCATGTAGTGCCGAACTCATTCGGGAAAATATCGTTCGGGTCTGGGCACCCGTTTTTCTCTTTCATTGCTGTGGGCTCCTTTTTTCTTAATTTTGTGTCACTCCCCTTCTGTGGCCCTGCATCACGGCCACCGGCCGCTTTTTACGCATCTCTCTCATCATTTCTCTTCTTTTCCCGCGTGCAGCCCTGCGGCGCGGGCCGGAATTTTTTCATGATACCATGCGCCCGCGCCATTTGTAAAGTGACGCGGGCGCATAGCATCACCGCAGGTAAAACAGCGCCCTGCCCAGCGCCGGTATTTTTCCAAGAAAATACACCAGCGCCCAGCTTGCCGCCAGCGGCAAGGCAACATACACCACAATGCGCAGGGGCATCACGGCAATGCCGGCCGCCACGGGCTTCAGCAGCGTCTGCACCGGCACGTGCACAAGATAGATGCCGAACGAACAGCAGCAAGGCTTGCCGCCAGCCTGCCTGCTGGCACGCGCCGCACGCGGCTCAAAAGCTCGAACAGGCACAGCGCCCACCCCGCCAGAAGAAAGCAGTTGTAGCGCACATTGTACGCCACGCCGTGCGCGCAGGCGAAAAACTCCAGCCACACCAGCCCGGCAAAGCACGCAGTGCCTGCCAGCGCCAGCCAAACGGCGCGCACGCGGCGCAGGCACCCGCGCCGCGCCAGATAACCGCCCGCCAGCAGCAGGCCGTATACGCCGCCGCCAAAATCCAGCGAGAGCACGCCGCCCAGCGGCGCACGGCCCAGCGCCAGCAGCACCACGTTCGCGGGCGGCTGCACAAAGGGAAAAAATCCCGCCACACAAACCGGCACGGCGAACGCTCGCAGCCCCAGCCGCTGTACTGCGCATACCACAAACGGCACGAACAGGTAAAGCCCCAGTATCATGGGCATATACCACATATGGCCCTGCGTGTATTCCTGAAAGGTCATATTCCGCACAAGGCGCCCGGCGGAAAACGCGATGCCGCCCGGGCGCACAGCGTCGAACACCGCATACAGCACAAGCCATATTTCGGCAGTCAGCACAAGGCCCGGCAGATGCCTTTTCCAGAACAGCAGCGCGCCCGGCGTATCATACTGCCTTGCCGGCAGAAACCAGCCGGACAAAAACAGGAACAGCGGCACACCCATACGCCCCACCGCCATGGCCGCGTATGCCAAAAGCTGCGTCAATGCGCTGCACTGCACCATAATATCCGGATAGATAAATTGGAGCGTGGCCTCTGCCGCGTGGCAAAGCACCACGCACACGATGGCCGCCGCGCGCACAAGGTCTGCCCAGGTCAGGCGTGCCCGGCCCTCCTTTTCCCGCTTTTTCATGCTCTATGCCTCCCGGTGCAAAGCCGTCCGCCTTTCGCGCACAGGCTGCTTTCTTATGCGCAAATGCGCATAAGAGAAAAGGGGCCCCTTTTCTGAATTTTTCTGTTTTACGGCAGCGCAGCCCTCAGCCCTCGTAATGCTCCAGCTCCTGTGCCGGGTAGGCCGCCGACCAGTGGTGCGGCTGCAGCTCTTTCAGCGGCACAAACACCAGCGCCCCGCCCGGCGCCGTCACGGCCACCTGCACGCCGCTTCCCCAATAGCGCAGGCGCTCTTGGCACACGCCGCAGGGCGAAAGCACCTTATAGGGCGCATGCTCGTCATCCCGCACAAGGCAAAGGCAGTGCGTCACCTTTTCGTTGTATTTGTGCGCTTCCAGCATGGCGCCCGTCTCAATGCACAAAATTACCGAGGAGTTGGCCGTCTCGTTGGCCACGCTGGTAAAATAGCTTCCTTGCTGCGTATGCACCACACCTGCGCCGCCCCAGCCTGTGGGGTAGCGCGTCTCTATCAGCTGCACCGCCCTGCGGTACATCTCACGCTCTACCGCTTCGTCCCTCACACCGGCACCTCCTTTCGCACAGCTGCATCGGGCGGCCACACCACGCGGAATTCCTCGCACACCACTTTCATATCCGGCCCAAAGGCAAGGCCCGCCCGCTGCAGTTCCTGCGAAAAGAACGCCTCGTGCGCCCGCCGCCAGAAGGCAAGGCTTTTATCGCCCTCCCCCTCGCGGAAGGCGTGTGCCGCGTCCACTTCACAGAAGGGCACCACAGCCACCTTTTCCGTGCGGATGATGCACACCGCCTGCCCGTCTGCCCCCAGCACCACACTGTGCTGCCCGGGCTGCGGCAGGGGTGCGTGCTCCGCTTCATACAGCGGCTGGGCCGAGGCCGTCGCCGTTTTTTCGCCCCGCAGCACCAGCGCGGCCAGCGCGTCTGCATCCGCCCCAAACGCCCATGCGTCATACGCCTCCCCTGCGCCGCACGCCGCGGCATATTCCTTCCACATCTGCTGTGCCGTCATAATTTTTCTCCACCTCCATGCGCCGCGCGCGGGAAATTCCCCGTCACACGCCCGCCTCTATGAAATGCCTTTCATACTGCTCCCAGTAGCCCCGGTATATCCGGCCCGCCTGCCCGTCCATGTTCAGCTGGTACATGCGGAATACAACGGGGGTGTTCTTGGGCTGCCACTGTTCTTCATAAGAGTAGCAATACCGCATGCCCAGCCTGCGCATCACGCCGCCGCTGGCGGGGTTGTTTCTGTCGTGCGTGGCCGTGATATAGGGCACGCCGTCCGCTTTCAGCAGGCCTGCCAGCGCCCGGCCCGCCTCTGTTGCAAAGCCCCTGTGCCAGAATTCCTTACGCAGGGCATAGCCGAAATCGTGGCAGCCGCCTTCGTCCGCCTTGATATAACCGGCAGGCTCTTCCCGTCCTTTCAGGCAGACGGCAAAGCAGTATTTTCCCTCCGCCAGCCGCTGTGCATAAAAGCGCCTTGTATCCTCCATGCTTTTCGAGGGGAAACACGGCAGGAAGGTGTTCACCTCCTCATCCGCCAAAAGCAGATGCAGCGCGGCCATGTCCTGCACGCCGAAGCGGCGCAGCACCAGCCTGTCCGTCTCCAGCCGAATCCCGTCCATACCGCGCCCCTCCCGAAAGCTCCTGCCGCGCCGGGGCGGCCCCCTCCCCGCGGCCCGCATTTTCCACGGCCGCCGGGCGCCCCTGTGCGCCTGTTTTTATTTTACCAGACGCCGCCCGCAATTTCCACCCATTGCCCGGCGCGGCGGCCCGGAAAACGGACGCAGGCCGCCTTTTGCCCGCCGCGCGGTGGGCTTTTCGCCCCGTTCGTGGCATCATAATTTCCCATATGAAGCAGAAGGGAGACGAAAACAGATGCCGCAGATGAACAAGGGCGGAAAATCTGTGCTCGGCCTGTCTCTCATACAGGCCGGCGGCACTGTGCAGCTTCCTGCGCAGGCCATTGCTGAATACAGCATCGCCGCAGAGGGCCGCGTGTACCTTTTCACCGGCAGCAAGGTGACCGGCGGCTTCTGCGTCACCCGCAAGGGGCTGCCGGCCCCCTCCATGCTGGGCCATATCCTCACGGAAAACCCCGCTTTGCGGGAATATCGCACGCCCGAGGGCGAATTTGTGCGCTGCAAGGGCCGCTTTTACTGCTGGCTGTGTATCTCTGCGGGCGGGGTTCTGCATTTCAGGCCGGATGCGCTTGCGTTTCCGGGCCTTGCGCCCGGCATGCGGCTGCTCTCCATCCGCAGCAGCGACATCGCCTTCACCACGGGCGCCAAGGGCCCCCTGCTGGAAAGGGCGGCCCGCTACCCCGGCGGGCTTCCCCTGTTTTAGCTGCCGGCGGCCGCCCCGGCAGGGCGTTTCCACCGCCCATGCCCGCCTGTATCAAAGCGCCTCTGCGCGCGCCGGCTTTTGTGTGTGCGGGGCGCTGTATTTCCGGCCCCGGCTGCATGTGTGCGGGTGCCAAAATCTTCCGGCGCCCTTCTTTCCAGGGCGCATCAAAGCCGGGGACAGCGCAGCCGCTTCAGAATTCCGGCGCAGCAGGGCGCCCGGCGCATGCCGGGGCGCGGCCGCATCCCGGGAAGAATACGCCGCTGCGGCGGGCGCCGCCTGTACCTGCCGCACAATTCCCAAGCGAAGGCCTTTCAGCTTTTGACCCTCCGCTGCCGGCGGTTTGTTCCGCCCTGTGCCGGAAGCGAAGGCTTTTTACAGGCCGCCTCCACCGGCGGCTTGCCCCCAGTGGGAATTCTGTGCCCCTGCATAACGGGCCGCCGCATAAAAAGCGCAGGCACACTTTTGCGCCTGCGCTTTTATCATTCCGCCTTTTTACCCCTCGCTTTCAGCGCCAGGGCTATTCCACCAGCCGGCAGAGCTATCGGAAGCAAGCTCTGCACGAGGGCATTCGTCTCAACGCCGGTTTTTACTCAAATTCCACCGTGGCGGGCGGCTTGCCCGTACAGTCGTACAAGACGCGGTTCACATGCGGCACCTCGTTCACAATGCGGCTGGCGGCCTTTGCCAGCACATCCCAAGGCAGGGGCGCCGCCTCGGCCGTCATAAAATCCGTGGTGGCCACGGCGCGCAGGGCCACGGCGTAGTCGTAGGTGCGCTCGTCGCCCATCACGCCCACGCTGCGCATGTTCGTCAGGGCCGCAAAATACTGCCCCAGCGCCTTGTGCGCCCCGGCGGCCTCCACCACTTCACGGTAGATGGCGTCCGCCTGCTGCACCATCTTCACCTTTTCCGGCGTCACTGCCCCAATGATGCGGATGGCAAGCCCCGGCCCGGGGAACGGCTGGCGCGAGACGAGCCGCTCCGAAATGCCCAGCTCGCGCCCGGCCTGGCGCACCTCGTCCTTGAACAAATCGCGCAAGGGCTCGATAATCTCTTTGAAATCCACGCAGTCCGGCAGGCCGCCCACGTTGTGGTGGCTTTTTATCACCGCGCTCTCGCCGCCAAGGCCGCTTTCCACCACGTCCGGGTAGATGGTGCCCTGCACAAGGTAATCCACCGCGCCGATGCGCCTGGCCACTTCCTCGAACACGCGGATAAATTCTTCCCCGATGATCTTCCGCTTCTGCTCCGGCTCTTCTACACCTGCCAGCCTGCCATAAAAGCGCTGCTGTGCGTTCACGCGGATGAAATTGAGGTCGTACGGGCCGTTCGGGCCGAACACCGCCTCCACCTCGTCGCCCTCGTCCTTGCGAAGCAGGCCGTGGTCTACAAACACGCAGGTAAGCTGCCTGCCCACGGCGCGCGCCAGCAGCACGGCAGCCACGGACGAATCCACCCCGCCGGAAAGGGCGCACAGCACGCGGCCGCCGCCCACGCGGGCACGCAGGGCGGCCACGGTGTCATCCACAAAGGAGTCCATCTTCCATGTGCCCTTGCAGCCGCACACGTTGTATACAAAATTTGAAAGCATGCGCGCGCCCTGCTGCGTGTGCAGCACCTCCGGGTGGAACTGCACCAGATACAGCCCGCGCGCCGCGTCCTCGGCGGCGGCCACGGGGCAGTTTTCGGTATGCGCCGAAACGGCAAAGCCCGGCGCGGGCGCTTCAATATAGTCGTTGTGGCTCATCCAGCACACGGTGTCCGCCCACACGCCCTCGAACAGCTTCGAGGCGGCGGCGTCAATGTGCACCAGCGTTTTGCCGTACTCGCGTTCGGGCGCGCGGCACACCCTGCCGCCCAGCACATGCGTCATAAGCTGCGCACCGTAGCAGATGCCCAGCACAGGCACGCCCAGGCTGAACAGTTCTTTGCCTATCGCGGGCGAATCGGGCAGATACACGCTGTTGGGCCCGCCCGTGAGGATAATGCCCCTTGGCTGCTTTTCCCGAATAGCCTCAAAAGCCTTTTTGTACGAGACTATCTCGGAATACACATGGCTCTCGCGCACGCGGCGTGCAATAAGCTGGTTATACTGGCCGCCGAAATCAACGACAAGCACCATTTCGTTCATACTTTCCTTCCCTCCGGCAGCCCTGCAAAGCCGCGCGGCGCACCTTGCAGGACAAATTTCCACAGTTATACAGTATAACAAAAAAAGCGTGGAATTTCCACGCCTTTTTCCTCTTTTTTCAGCCGCCCGCGGCCCTTCTTTCCCGCGCGGCCCGCAGGGCGCGCCGCACGGCGGGCCCCAGCACCAGAACAAGCGCCGCACACCACAGCGCAAGGTTTGCCGCCGCGCCAAGGCGCAGGTTGCGCCCCAGCGCATGCCGGAAGCCCAGCGGCGCGCCGTGCACATAGTGCAGCACCAGAAACTGATTGACCAGCGTGGTGGCCGCAAGCCCGCCCGCCAGCAGGGCATAGCCGCGGCGGCGCGTGCACAGCGCGCACAGCGCAGCCAGCACCAGCGCAGGCAGCAGGTACCGCTCGCGCATGCGCTGGGTGAAAAAAAACACTGTGAAGTAGTACAAAAGCGCCGCCTCGCACAGGCCGGGCGCCGCCGCGCGGGCGCGCCACAGCCACACGGCATACACGGCCAGCCCCAGCGCGATGCCCGCCCACAGCACGGCGTTTACCGTGGCGAACGACACGGCGCCGCGCATCAGCGTGCCCGTGGGCGCGTGGTTCAGCGAGCTGCCGAAGGCGTACAGGTTCGCCGCGTTACTCATCACCTCGTCGTAGCGGCCCGCGCCGCCCAGATAGATACGCAGCGGCAGGGCCAGCCCCTCGCCGCCGCCCAGCATGAAGGGCAGCCAGCCCGCCAGCCCCAGCGCCGCGCCCGCCGCCAGCGCCCCCAGCCGCCGCACGGCGCTGCCCGCGCAGCACAGCGCCAGGCCCAGCAGCAGAAACGGCGCAAAATAGGCCATTTGCAGCTTGGAAAGGCAGCCCAGCGCAAAGCACAGGCTGGCCGCCAGGGCGTTTTTGCGGTGCAGCGCCCAGAACACGGCCAGCACGAAAAACAAAAGCACGCAGTCCGTCTGCCCCCAGAAGGCGCAGTTGTATATGGCCGCCGGGTTCACAGCCCACAGCCAGCCCGCAAGGCCCGGCCTGCGCACGCCCTGCATATGCCCGATGCAGTACAAAAGCGCCGCCGTTCCCACGTCGAACAGGACGGGCCACAGCTTGATAAGCACCATGGCCGGCATGCCGTTGGCGGCTATGGCGCCGCCAACCTCCTGCGAAAGCTGCATGGCGCCGCCGAACAGCCCGAACAGCGTGGGCAGCAGGGGCGGGTAATCCAGCGGATAAAGGCCCAGCGTGTTCTCATACATGGAAAGCCAGTTTTCGTGCGCCGTAACAGCCCACGGGATGTTGTAGCTCTCAAGGTCGTAGGCGTTGTAATACAGCGCCGCGGGCGCCAGACGCAGCGCCAGCGCAGACAGCACCAGCAAAAGCAGGCCCCCTGCAAACCGCCGCCCCGCGCCGCTTTTTGCCGCATCCCTCATATCCTTTCCCCCTGCATGCCGCATGATAACATCAGTATATCAGAAAACTCGGCAAAACGCCATGCCCGCCGCACGCCATGCTTTCCGCGTTCCTTCGGCATAGTGTCCACCCGGCACGGCATCCACCCGGTACGGCATCTGCCCGGTGCAGCGTTCACCCGATGCGGTGTCCACCCGGCGCGGCGTCCGCCCAGCACGGCATCTGCCCGGCATGGTCCCTGCCCGGCCCTGCCGGGCCGCGTCACAAAAGCGCGCCGTCCATCACGCGGCGCTGCAAATACTGCGCAAACGCGCTGTATTCCTTCGGCGAAAGGGTGCCGGGCCACGACATCACCACCAGCGCATGGCCCCCGTTTCCCCGGTGATAGGGCGGGTGCATGTGCGGGTATGGGTTCGCCGCAAAGCCGCAGCGCTCGTAAAAGCCCTTTCTGCGCACGGCAATGGCATCTTCCGGCGGGTCTATCTCCAGAACAATGCGCTTCCCCATGCCTTGCAAAAGCTCCAGCGCGCGCCGGCCGCAGCCCATGCCGCGCAGCTCCGGCAGGATGCAGAAATGCTCTACATACAAAAAGCCCTGCGCCGCCCTGCAGGCGGGGCTTCCCTTCTGCGCGGGTGCCTCCCAGTACAGCAGCAGCCCCGCAAAGACGCCGCCGTCATACACAAGGCCGAAATGGTAATCTTTATCCCTCAGGGCCATGGCCTGCGCCGCCGCACTGCGCTGCTCGTGCGGCGGAAAGCTGGCGCGGTACAGCCCCATAGCCCTTTCGTATCTTTCGTCCTCTGTGCCGGTAAGACGTATCAATTCCATACAAAACCATCCTTTCCATATATGCGGCCGCCGGGCGGGCGCGCCGCCCGTGAAGGCCGCATTCTGCCGGGGTGCCCGAAACATAAGGGCTTGGAATAGCGGCCGCGCGCGGGCATAAAGCCGTATACCTGCATGCCGTGCCCGCCATGCGCCTTTTGCACATGCGCAGGCTCGCGCCCGGCACCGGCACATCTGTACGCCGGGCGGCAGCGGGTATTTTGCCGCGCCATGCCCCGTCCCTGATAATAAAAGGCCGCCTGCCGCATCAGGCCGCAACAGATATTTTGCCCGCTGTGCGCAGCTAAATCAGGCGCCAAAAGGCCGCACACTTTCAAAGCCCCTGCGGGCAGCAGCGCGCTGCTGCCGGAAGGCGGCCCTGCCCTGCCGCAGCCGGGTAAAGGCGCAGAAGGCATGCAGCACCGCCATAAATACCGCCGAACCGCCTGCCCCCGCGGCGTCTTAAAAATTTTTCAAAAGGCGCTTGACTTAAACCTGACTTCAGATTTTAGAATAAATGCGCGGCAGGGCGCACAGCTCGCCGGGCATATGCCCGCGCGGCACGTCTTGCACCAAAGCGCCCCGCCCTGTGCGGGCTTTGCCCGCATTTTCGTGCAAAGCCGGGGCATGCACACATTTTTTCAAACAGGAAACATTCCGCATGCAGGAAGAAAAACTGGCCCTTGTGGCCGAATGGGACAAAACATTCCTGAAAGACAAGCAGGCGGCACACAAAAAGATCGCCTTTCACAACCGCTATGGCATCACGCTGGCAACAGATGTCTATACTCCCCCAAATGTGCATGGGCCGCTTCCCACACTGGCCGTGTGCGGCCCGTTCGGCGCGGTAAAAGAGCAGGCTTCCGGCCTGTACGCGCAAACCATAGCGCTGCACGGCTTTTACACCATGGCGTTTGACCCCCTCTTTCGCCGGGGAAAGAGGGGGCCAGCCGCGCTGCATGGCTTCGCCGGACATCAACACCGAGGATTTTCAGGCCGCTGTTGATTTTCTGAACGTGCAGCCGGACGTAGCCCCCGTGCAAACCGGCATCATCGGCATCTGCGGCTGGGGCGGCCTTGCGCTGAACGCCGCGGCGCTGGACACGCGCATCAAGGCCACCGTTGCCTCCATCATGTACGACATGGCGCGCGTAAATGCCAAAGGCTGCTTCGACGCAGAGGACAGCGAGGCCGCGCGCCTTGAAAAGCGTCTGGCCCTGAACGCACAGCGCACGGCAGACTATAAAAGCGACCAATATGCCCGCGCGGGCGGCGTGGCAGACCCTCTGCCCACAGACGCCCCCTTTTTGGTGAAGGATTACTATGCCTACTACAAAACACCGCGGGGCTATCATGCGAGCTCTTTGAATTCAAACGGCGGCTGGAACGTCACAGGCACAATGTCATTTTTGAACGCGCCCATTTTACAGTATGCAGGCGAAATACGAAGCGCCGTGCTGGTGATACACGGCGAAAAGGCGCACTCGTGCTATTTCAGCTGGGATGCCTTCCGTGCCCTGAAGGGCGGCAACAAAGAGCTGATGCTCATTCCCGGCGCCGTGCATACAGACCTGCACGATAGCCTGAACGTCATCTCCTTCCGCAAAGTGACCGTCTTCTTCCACAAATATTTAGGCTGAGGCCCGGCTGTAAAGCCGCCTTCCGTTCACCGGGGGCGGCTTTGCTGCCCCCCGCCGCGCAGCACAGCCCCGTGCGTAATGCGGCGCAGCGTGCCCCGCCTGTATACAAAAAGGCCCCATGCAGGGCATGGGGCCTTTTTATATACGGGAATTACTCGTTGATCTTTGTCACAACGCCGGAACCCACCGTGCGGCCGCCCTCGCGGATAGCGAAGCGCAAGCCTTCCTCGATGGCAATCGGGGTGATCAGCTCAACGTCCATGGTGACGTTGTCGCCGGGCATGCACATCTCGGTGCCCTCCGGCAGGCTGATAACGCCGGTCACGTCCGTGGTGCGGAAGTAGAACTGCGGACGGTAGTTGTTGAAGAACGGCGTATGACGGCCGCCCTCTTCCTTCTTCAGGATATACACCTGGCCGGAGAATTTGCGGTGCGGGTGAATGGTGCCGGGTTTCGCAAGCACCTGGCCGCGCTCGATCTCCGTGCGCTGGATGCCGCGAAGCAGGGCGCCCACGTTGTCGCCGGCCTGGGCGAAGTCCAGCAGCTTGTGGAACATCTCAAGGCCCGTCACAACGGTCTTCTTCTTCTCATCCACAAGGCCCACAATTTCAACTTCTTCGCCAACCTTCACAACACCGCGCTCCACACGGCCCGTGGCCACAGTGCCGCGGCCAGAGATGGTGAACACGTCCTCAACAGGCATCAGGAAGGGCTTGGCGTCGTCGCGCTCCGGGGTGGGGATAAACTCGTCCACGGCGTCCATCAGGTCCAGAATGCACTTGTACTCCGGGGCGTTGATATCCGTAGAGCTGCACTCCAGCACCTGCAGGGCGCTGCCCTTGATGATGGGGGTGTCGTCGCCCGGGAAATCGTACTCGTTCAGCAGGTCGCGAACTTCCATCTCCACCAGGTCCAGCAGCTCGGGGTCGTCCACCTGGTCCACCTTGTTCATGAACACAACGATGTAGGGCACGCCCACCTGGCGGCTCAGCAGGATGTGCTCACGGGTCTGGGGCATGGGGCCGTCGGCAGAAGAAACAACCAGGATAGCACCGTCCATCTGGGCAGCACCGGTAATCATGTTCTTCACGTAGTCGGCGTGGCCCGGGCAGTCCACGTGCGCATAGTGGCGGTTGTCCGTCTCATACTCCACGTGGGAGGTGTTAATGGTGATGCCGCGCTCGCGTTCTTCGGGTGCCTTATCAATGTTGGCGTAATCGGTGAACTCGGCGTCGCCCTTCATGGCCAGCACCTTGGTGATGGCGGCCGTCAGGGTCGTCTTGCCGTGGTCAACGTGGCCGATGGTGCCAATGTTTACGTGCGGTTTCGAACGCTCAAATTTAGCTTTAGCCATTGGATTTTATCCTCCTTTGAATTAGACCTTATCCTGTAAGGCCATTGTACTAAAAGCACTTTGAAAAATCAAGTGTTTTTGCGGCAAAGAAAGCGGGGCTTCAGCCCTCTTTCTTTGCGCGGCCCGCCATAATGCTCTCTGCGATGCTCTTGGGCACCTCAGTGTAGTGGCTGGGCTCCATGCTGTACTGGCCGCGGCCCTGCGTTTTGCTGCGAAGGTCCGTGGCATAGCCGAACATGTTGCTCAGCGGCACAAGGGCGTCAATCTGCTGCGTGCCGCTGCGGGCTTCCGAGCCCTGAATCTGGCCGCGGCGGGAGTTGATGTCGCCAATCACGTCGCCCATGTATTCGTCGGGCACAATGACGGCCACCTTCATAATAGGCTCCAGAATGACGGGGTCCGCCTTGCGCATGGCCTCCTTGAAGGCCATGGAGCCGGCAATCTTAAACGCCATTTCGGAAGAGTCCACCTCGTGATACGAACCGTCGTACAGCGTCACCTTCACGTCCACCACCGGGTAGCCGGCCAGCACACCCGCCTGCATGGCGCCCTGGATGCCCTGGTCGATAGGCCCGATGAATTCCTTCGGGATGGCGCCGCCCACAACGGCGTTGATGAACTCGTAGCCCTTGCCCGGCTCGTTCGGCTCGATCTTGATTTTCACGTGGCCGTACTGGCCCTTGCCGCCGGACTGGCGGGCATACTTCGTATCCTGGTCGGCCATGCGGCGGATGGTCTCGCGGTAGGCCACCTGTGGTGCGCCCACGTTGGCCTCCACCTTGAACTCGCGCAGCAGGCGGTCCACAATAATCTCAAGGTGCAGCTCGCCCATGCCCGCAATGATGGTTTGGCCGGTCTCGTCGTCCGTATAGGTGCGGAACGTCGGGTCTTCCTCTGCCAGCTTGGCAAGGGCGATGCCCATTTTCTCCTGGCCGGCCTTCGTCTTCGGCTCGATAGCCACGCGGATAACGGGCTCGGGGAACTCCATGCTCTCCAGGATGACGGGGTGCTTTTCGTCGCACAGCGTGTCGCCGGTGGTGGTGTTTTTCAGGCCCACCGCAGCGGCGATGTCACCGGCGTAGCAGGTGTCGATGTCCTGGCGGTGGTTGGCGTGCATCTGCAGGATGCGGCCCATGCGCTCACGGTTGTCCTTCACAGAGTTGTACACCGTGGTGCCGGCCTGCACCGTGCCGGAATACACGCGGAAGAAGCACAGCTTGCCCACGAACGGGTCGGTGGCAATTTTGAATGCCAGCGCAGAGAACGGCGCGTCGTCCGAGGACGGGCGGCTCTCCTCCTCCTCCGTGTCGGGGTTCACGCCCTTGATGTCCTCCACGTCCGTCGGGGCGGGCATGTAGTCCACAATGGCGTCCAGCAGCTTCTGCACGCCCTTGTTCTTGTAGGACGTGCCGCACACAACGGGCACGATGGTGTTGGCGATGGTCTCCTTGCGGATGGCCGCCTTCATCTCCGCCATGGTCAGCTCTTCGCCGTCGAGGTACTTCATCATCAGTTCCTCGTCGTTCTCGGCAATGGCCTCGATGAGCTCATCGCGGTATTTCTGGGCCAGCTCCTTCATATCCTCGGGGATCTCCTCCACGCGGATGTCCTTGCCCAGGTCGTCGTAATAGATATAGGCCTTCATCTCCAAAAGGTCGATGATGCCTTTGAAGGTTTCCTCCTTGCCAATGGGAAGCTGAATGGGCACCGTATTGGCTTTGAGGCGGTCGCGGGTCATGTCCAGCACGTGATAGAAATCCGCGCCCATGATGTCCATCTTGTTGACGTAAATCATGCGGGGGACATGATACTTGTTGGCCTGATGCCAAACGGTCTCAGACTGCGGCTCAACGCCACCCTTGGCGCACAAAACGGTCACAGAGCCGTCCAGCACGCGCAGGCTGCGCTCCACCTCCACGGTGAAGTCCACGTGGCCCGGGGTGTCGATGATGTTGATCCTGTGCCGGAACTTTTTGGCCTTGGCCGGGTCGTTCTGATACTCGGTATGGCTCCAGTAGCATGTGGTGGCGGCAGAAGTGATGGTGATGCCACGCTCCTGCTCCTGCGCCATCCAGTCCATGGTGGCGGCGCCGTCGTGCGTCTCGCCGAGCTTGTGGTTGATACCTGTGTAGAACAGGATGCGCTCGGTGGTCGTCGTCTTGCCGGCGTCGATATGGGCCATGATGCCGATGTTTCTGGTCATTTCCAGAGAAACGTCTCTAGGCATAGTTTCCTCCTAAAAGTTCGCCACAGATCAATATCTGTAGTGCGCGAAAGCCTTGTTGGCCTCGGCCATCTTGTGGGTATCCTCGCGCTTTTTGCACGCGCCGCCGTTGCCGTTGCACGCGTCCATAATCTCGCCTGCAAGGCGCTGGCTCATGCGGCGCTCGGAACGGTTGCGGGAATACGTGGTCAGCCAGCGCAGGCCAAGGGTCTCGCGGCGCGCGGGGCGCACCTCCATAGGCACCTGATAGGTAGAGCCGCCAACACGGCGCGCCTTCACCTCCAGCACGGGCATGATGTTTTCCAGCGCTTTTTCGAAGCTCTCCAGCGGGTCGTTGCCGGTTTTTTCCTTCACGATGTCGAAGGCTTCGTATACAATTTTCTGCGCAACGCCCTTTTTGCCGTCATACATGATGTTGTTGATAAGGCGCGTGACCATTTTGGAATTGTACACCGGGTCGGCCAGCACGTCGCGCTTTGCAATGTTACCTCTTCTGGGCATCTCTCTTCCCTCCTTCATAAAATGATATCATCGGTACTCGAAAGTAATAAAACTCCCGTACAGCCGGCAGAAAAGGCATTATCTATGATAAAGCCTTTATGCGGCAGATACTCTTTTGAACGGGTTTCCTTACTTCTTCGCGGCACCGGCCTTGGGGCGCTTGGCACCGTACTTCGAGCGGGACTGGCTGCGTTTGGCAACGCCCTGGGTGTCAAGCGTGCCACGGATGATGTGGTAACGCACACCGGGCAGGTCCTTCACACGTCCGCCGCGGATCAGTACGACGCTGTGCTCCTGCAGGTTGTGGCCTTCGCCGGGAATGTACGAGGTTACCTCGATACCATTGGAGAGACGCACACGGGCAACTTTACGCAGGGCAGAGTTCGGCTTTTTCGGAGTCATGGTACGAACGGCCGTGCAAACGCCGCGCTTTTGCGGGCTGTTGGCATCGCTGTAGGCCTTTTTCTGAGAGTTGTAGTTCTTCAGAAGGGCAGGCGCCGTAGACTTCTTTTCCATCACTTCGCGGCCTTTGCGCACAAGCTGGTTAAAAGTAGGCATGGTTTTCCTCCTTTCTTCAAAAATGGTGTTCCACTTCACAAAATGTAGCGGCGCGCCGCGCCGCCGCATCAAGATGAAATGGGCATGCTGCGCCCTTGGCGCAACAAACATAGTTTACCCGAAATTTTGCTTTGTGTCAACAGAAATTTTCGCGCCGCCGCGCCGGAAAAGCGGCGTTTTCTTCCCTTTTCCTCTTTTCGCGCCGCAAAAGCCGGGGCGCCGATATGACCGGGGCCGTGCGCCTCACAGCCTGCCCCTGCGGAACATCAGCCACGCCAGCGCAATGGAAAGCCCGCCGCCCAGCAGGATAAGGAACGACACCTGCCCAATCAGCGCGGGCACGGCCACGAACAACACGCACATCACCGCCAGCGGCGCCGCCGCAAGCAGGGGGCTTTTTGAAAAGTATTTGAACGCCAGCGCGCCGAACAGCGCCGGGATGACGGTATCGAACGCAGGCTGCAGCACGGGCGATTCCAGCACGGGCGTAAGCGGCACAAGGCACAGCACGCCCAGCATCAGCACCACCACCGTCACAAGGCTGGAGGTTGCCACAGACAGCGTGGACACAATGTCGTTTTCCGGCGTGCCCACCTCAGTGCCGCATATCTCGCGCGCATTGGCGGCGCACGGCAGCTTCAGGTTGATCAGGTTGCCCGTGATAAACGCAAGGTAGCTTGCCCCGCCGCCCAGCATGGGCGCATACACAAGAAATTCCACCACGCCGCTTGTCCAGTACACAAGCGCCACCTGCAAAAAGCCCATGGCCGCGGCGCCCCAGTTTGGCCCGGCGCCCAGCACAAGGCCCATGGCCAGCGGCGCCGCCAGCAGAAGAAGAAGGCCAAGGCCCACCCCGGCGCGCCCCCAGATGTGGGTGCGGCCCATATACTGCTCATAATAGGCCTGCTTTGCCTGTTCCGTCACACGGTTTTCCATACAGCAGCCTCCCCCTTTCTTATGCGCCCAGCAGCACGGCGGCGCCCATGCCCACCAGCATGCTGCACGCCATGGAGAAATTGTCCAGCCAGGTCACCTTTTTCACGCGGGCAAAATATTCAAACACCGCCATGGCAAGCCCCGCCACAAAGGCCACCGCAAGGGGCAGAAAATCCCCGGTGCTGGTCCATGTGCCAAGGTAAGAGCCGATATAGGTGCTGACAAGGCCGATGAACATGGCCGTGAACATCACGTCGCCGAAGCTGCGCTTTTTTTCGCCCGGCGCCGCGCCGCCTTGTGCGGCGGGCTTGGGCTTTTGCAGCCTTTTCATATAGCCCTTCAGGCAGAACACGCACAAGATACACCCCGAAAGGATGCCCGCTGTCATCACAAAGCCGATGGTGACAAACGTCTGCGCCGTAAGGGCCGTGCTGCCAAGGCCACCCGCCATGCCCGCTGCGCGTGCGGCTATGTCTGCGGCGTTGCCCTCGTAATGCAAAGCGCCCACCACCGAAAGGCGCAGCCACGGCAGCGGAATGCCCAGGCTGCCGCTGAGCGCGATGACGCCCAGAAGAATGGACACCGCAGGCAGCACCGTAAAGGTGGCGCTTGAGGTGACGGCCCGGCGCAGCTTCGCCTTGTCGATGCCCATGGCGACGCCCGCGCGCCAACTGCGCACAATGAACACCACGCACAGAAAAATGACGAACGCCACCGCGCCGCCTGCTATCAGAAACATGGGCAGAGAATTCAACTGTTCCAGCATATGCTTTTCCTCCCCTTTCCCGGTACGGCGCGCCCCTTGGGACGCCGCACCCTGCGCCGCCTCTCGGCGGCCTTTCGCTTTATTATAGCACAGCAGGAAAGTGAAGAAAAGCCCTGCTCAGCCCTTTATGCTCCGGTGCACGATAAAACGCCGCCGGCACGGCAAAAGGCCGGGGGTGTTTCCCCCGGCCCTAAATCAAACTTTTCCGCGCCCGCGCGCCTTTGCACGGGCGCACCATGTACTCGAATTGCTGTTTCGGGCACATTGCTTTCTTTCGCCAGCACGCCCAAATACAGGCCTTTTACACGCCTGTTTTAGGGTTTGCCTTGCCCGCAGGCGCCGCATCGGGCGCAGAAGTCACTGGCGGCTGCGGAACTTCCGCCGCTTTTATAGTCACCGTGCAGCTTGCCGTTTTTGCGCCGCCTTCCAGCGAAGCGGTAATTTTCACTGTTCCCTCTTTCAGGGCTTTCACATTGCCCGCAGCGTCCACAGTGGCCAGCGTCTCGTCTTCGCTGGCCCACACCACGGCCTTTTCCGGCGTCACCACAGCCGTCAGCCGCAGCGTCTGGCCTATTGTCATCTGCGCCTCACTGAGGCTCAACGTCAGCGTATAGCCTGTTGTCACCGTTGTATCTCCCGGCACAGCTGCACCCGGGCCAATCACCACAACGCCAGCCGCGTCGCCGCTGCCCACGCTCACATCAAGCGTGGCGCCGCTGTTCACATCGCCGCCTGTTATCTCCACCCGATCTGCGGGGACGGGGGTGGAGTTTGCGCCTGCGCCAATGTCGGCCGCACCCGCGCCGCCCGCAGCGGTTACCGTGCCGCCCGCAATGGTGATGCTTCCCGCGTTTGTGGTGTAATCTTCACTGTTTTTAGCGCCCGCGCCAATACCGGCAGCGCCCGTGCCGCCCGTGGCGTCCACCGTACCTCCTTGCAGCACAACGCTGCCTCCGTCGCCGTTGCTGCCGCCGCCGATGCCGGCAGCGCCCGCACCGCCGCTTGCAGTTACCTTGCCGCCTGAAATAATGATATTCCCGCCAGACACGGTGTCATCCTTGAACGGGTCTGCCCCGCCGGCAGTCGTGTTGGAACCCGCGCCGATACCTGCGCCGCCCGCACTGCCAAGTGAAGAGCCGCGAGCCTCCACAACGCCGCCCGCTATCTCAATCGTTCCGGTCGACAGCGCCTGCGTGCGGCTGCCGCCCTGGCCGCCAATGCCTGCGCCGCCGTTCATGCCGGCGGACTTCACTGTGCCGCTCTCCACCTTAATGCTTCCCCAGCCCTTTTTCATGGGGCCTTCGCCAATACCCGGCGACGTGTTCGCGCCCTGCGCTTCAAGCGACCCATCGCCCCGTATTACAAGGCTGGCGCCAAAGGGCACTTCAATGCCCGGGTACAGAAAATCGGACACAACGCTGTTCGCCCCAACCAAAGTCAGCGCAAGGTTGCTTGTTTTGGTGAGCGTCACCGGCGTCATTACCTTGATGCTGAGGTTATCAAACGTGAGGTTCGCGCTGACGCCGCTGCCCACTTTGACGGTACCCGACACATTCGTGCCGGATATTGTAAGCGGCGTCTGTGTCAGGATTTTAAGCTTACCGTCTTCATAGGTATAGTCTGTGCCATATACGCCGCCCGTCACGGTGAAGCCGCCGGTATCTTCCGCAAAAGCCGGTGCCACACATGTGCAGGCCAGCAGGGCAACCGCAAGGAAACCGGTCAGCAGTTTTTTTCTTCATTATTCTCCTACTCACTTTATTCTCCGCCGCAAGGCCATCTTTCTCTCAATGCGCACCAAGAGAAAGGCCAATCTCAGCATTGTGTCTGTGCTCCGCCAAAAGCAAAGCCCGCCCTGCCGTCTGCGCCAAACCAAAACCTACCGCTTTGGCAGGTGGGTGCCCTGCCATGGGCTTCATGCTCCCTTCTTCCGCAAAAGCGGGAGGTCTGCAATTCACCCACGGACGCCGGGCTCCCGATGATTGGTTAGTAGGATTTAACGTAGGCGCAACAAATCGCACAGGGCAGGCGTATGCCGCCTTCAGGCGCGGCGCAGGGCCGCGCGGTGTCACAGCTCGATATCGTACAGCTCCTCCAGGCGCGCGGCAAACACCTCGCTCACCGCGGCCAGTTCTTCATCGTCCTCTACGATATCCAAAAACTCCTCGCCGTTTTCTTCGGCCACGCGCATGATAATGAGCTGCGCGTCCTCCTCCAGCATTTTTTCCGGGTCCTCCACATAGGGCACCACCGCAAGGTAGTGCTCGCCGTTGTGGTCTGCCGCGTCAATCACCTCGCACTGATGCTCCTGCCCGGCCTCATCCTCCAACGTGATGATGTCTGGCGTATAATCCAGCTCTTCCTGTGGCAGTGCGTTCTGCTGTTCGTCCATATGGGCTTCTCCTTTTGCGGCCCGGCGCGCGCCGGGCGTTCATTTCTTTTTTATTTTAGCCTATGGCGGCGCCGCCGTCAAGCCAAACGATAGAATTGCGCTGTGCGCCGCGCTGTGGTATGATGTTTCTGTCGGCGGCCGGGGCGACGGGCGGCGCCTGTGCCCCGTGTGCCTGCAGAACATTGCTTGCAAGGAGGCGGATGCCTTTGAAAAAATTGCTGTGTGCCGCACTGTGCGCGGCATTGTGCCTCTCCATGTTCGGGTGCAGCGGTGAAGAACAGCCGGGCCCGGGCGGAAGCACCACACGCCGGGCAGTGACATCCGGCGAGCTTCAGTTCACACAGCCCGCAGAGGGCGCGCCCATCGCCACCATCTCTACCACCTTGGGTGACATCACCGTGGTATTGTTCCCCAAACAGGCCCCCATGGCAGTGGAAAATTTTACGGGCCTGGCAAATTCCGGCTACTATAATAATATGCCCGTCTCGCGCATTGTTGACGGCTTCTGTGTACAGACGGGCCTCGCCGCGGGCGAAACCGGCGAGGGAAAGACCACTTGGGGCCAGGGTGCCTTCCCGAACGAGGTGACCGACGCGCTGCACCACTATGCGGGCGCGCTGGCCACGGCCAACGGCGGTGCGGGCGGCACGGGCAACCTCAGCCAGTTCTATTTCGTGCAGTGCCCGCAGGGCAGCGTATCCAAGGCGGACGCTGCTGCGCTGAAAGAGGCGGGCATGCGCGAGGCGGTGGCCGATACCTACCAAAGCGCGGGCGGCGCGCCCTATCTGGACGGGCAGGACACCGTGTTCGGCCAGGTGATAGCCGGCATGGATGTGCTGGATGCCATCGCGGCTGTGCCCTGCGATGAAAACGGCGTGCCCGCCGAGGCCGTGACGGTAAACAGCGTCACCATAAGCGCTTACAGCGCCGCCGTGTACGCGCCGCAGAGCAGCGCGCAAAGCGCGGGATCGGCTTCCTCCGGCAGCGGGGAAAGCGCCTCTTCTTCGGCTTCGGCGTCCGCCGCCTCCTGACGGGAAGCGGCTCTCCGCGCCGGGCCGCGCACCGCGCGGCTGCCCCGCTGTTTTTCATGCCCTGTAAATCTGCAGCCCCGCCGGGCTATACGGCCTCCGGCGGGGCTGTATTTCAGTTTGTGTGCGCTTATGCTGTGCGTTCAAAAGCACGCCCGCCTCAGGCGCGGGGTGGAAAACCGAAAACCCACGTGGCGCGCCGGACGGCGGCCGCGGGGGGCTTTGATGCAGTATATATGCCCAAGGCACGGGGCAAAACAGCCGTCTGCCCACCCGCCCCGGCCTGCGTTAGAAAGTGCGAACCCACCGCGGCAAAGCGCCGGGTGCGCGGAACGGCTGTGCCGCCCCGCGCACCCGGCGCTCTGCTTTTCAAAAAATGCGGAAATCACACCACATTCGTCAAGGGTGAAGCACCTGTTCCGCCAGGCGCATACCGCGCTTTCACTTGTATTCGCCAAGCGGGCACATTACACCACAAGCTCTTCGTCCGCTTCCTCTTCGGGCGCGGCAAACTCAGCGGCGCGCGGGTCCTGCTCTTCCAGGCGCTGCTCCACCTCGGGCAGGCCGGTGCCTGCCGGGATGAGCTTGCCGATGATCACGTTCTCCTTCAGGCCCATCAGCGGGTCTACCTTGCCCTTGATGGCGGCGTCTGTCAGGACGCGTGTCGTCTCCTGGAAGGAAGCGGCAGAGAGGAAGGAATCCGTGGCCAGAGAGGCCTTGGTGATGCCCAGCAGCACGCTTTGGCCCGTGGCGGGGCGCAGGCCCTCCTCCCCGGCCGCAATGCGCGCGGCAATGGCCTCGTTGGCGTCGCGGAAATCGGCCTTATCCACCGTGGAGCCTCCAATCAGGTTGGTGGACCCGGCATCCTCCACGCGCACCTTGCGCATCATCTGCAGCACAATAACCTCGATGTGCTTGTCGCAGATATCCACGCCCTGCAGGCGGTACACCTTCTGCACCTCGCTGATAAGGTAGTTCTGCACGGCGATGGGGCCCTTGATGGCCAGAATGTCCTGCGGGTAGGCAAAGCCTTCTGTGATGAGGTCGCCCGCCTCCAGCTCGTCGCCGTCGGCAATGCGCACGCGCTGGCCGAACGGGATAAGGTAGCTTTTCTCTGTGGGCGCACCGTTCTCGTCCAACCCCTGAACCAGCACATGGCGGTTCTTTTTCGAGTCGTCAATGCTGGCCTTGCCCGCAATTTCTGTCATAATGGCAAGGTTCTTCGGGCGGCGGCTTTCGAACAGTTCTTCCACGCGAGGCAGGCCCTGGGTGATATCCTCGGCGGAGGCAATGCCGCCGGTGTGGAACGTGCGCATGGTGAGCTGGGTGCCTGGCTCACCGATGCTCTGCGCGGCAATGATGCCCACGGCCTCGCCCACTTTCACAAGGTCGCCGTTGGCAAGGTTGGCGCCGTAGCATTTGGCGCACACGCCGTGCCTGGCCTGGCAGCACAGCACGCTGCGTATCTCCACCTTGCTGATGCCGGCGTCCACTACCCTCTGGGCGTCGGCGGCCGTCATCATGCGGTCTGCACGCACCAGCACTTCGCCCGTCTCGGGGTGTACGATATCGTGCACGGCAAAACGGCCTTCCAGGCGCTCTGCCAGTTTTTCGATCATCTCGTTGCCCTCACGGATGTCGGACACCATAATGCCCTGGGTGGCGCCGCAGTCGTCCTCGCGGATAATAACATCCTGCGAAACGTCCACAAGGCGGCGCGTCAGGTAGCCCGAGTCCGCCGTGCGCAGGGCCGTGTCGGCCAGGCCTTTGCGGGCGCCCTTGCCGGCAATGAAGTATTCCAGAATGTTCAGGCCCTCGCGGTAGTTGGCGCGGATGGGGATTTCGATGGTCTTGCCGGAGGTATTGGCGATAAGGCCGCGCATGCCCGCCAGCTGGCGGATTTGCGCCATGCTGCCGCGGGCGCCGGAATCGGCCATCATAAAGATGGGGTTGCGCGGGTCCAGGTTCGCCTGCAGGGCACCGGCCACGTCCTCTGTTGTCTTGGACCAAATTTTGATGACGCTGGCATAGCGTTCTTCGTTGGAGATAAGGCCCTTGTTGTACTGCTTTGTCACCTTGGTTATCTGCTCTTCGGCGCTTTGCAGCAGCCCGGCCTTCTGCGGCGGGATCACCGCGTCGCTCACGGCCACGGTGATGGCGGCCTTGGTGGAATATTTGTAGCCCTGGGCCTTAATGCGGTCCAGCATTTCAGCCGTCACGGCGGTGCCGTGGGTGTGGATGCAGCGGTCAATAATCTGGCCCAGCTTCTTCTTGTTCACAAGGAAGCTCACTTCATACTCGAACAGGCTGTCCTCCGCGCTGCGGTCTACAAAGCCAAGGTCCTGCGGAATAGGCGCGTTGAAGATGATGCGGCCCGCAGTGGTGTCCACCAGCTTCGAGCGCGTCTGGCCGCTCACCTCCAGCGTGCGGCGCACCTTAATGGGCGCCTGCAGGGTGATAACGCCGTCCTGATAGGCCATGATAGCCTCGTTTTCATCGCGGAACACCTTGCCCTCGCCCTTGTCGCCCTCGTTCACCATGGTGAGGTAATAGCTGCCCAGCACCATGTCCTGCGTGGGCACCGTCACGGGCTTGCCGTCAGCGGGCTTCAAAAGGTTGCCCGAGGCCAGCATCAGCATGCGCGCCTCGCGCTGTGCCTCCACGGAAAGGGGCACGTGCACGGCCATCTGGTCGCCGTCGAAGTCTGCGTTGAAGGCGGTGCACACCAGCGGGTGCAGCTTGATGGCACGGCCCTCCACCAGCACCGGCTCAAATGCCTGAATGCCAAGGCGGTGCAGCGTGGGCGCGCGGTTCAGCATGACGGGGTGGCCCTTGATGACGTATTCCAGCGAGTCCCACACCTCAGTGCGGGTGCGCTCCACCATTTTGCGGGCCGATTTGATATTGTTGGCGATGCCCTTTTCCACAAGGTCCTTCATCACAAAGGGCTTGAACAGTTCCAGCGCCATTTCCTTGGGCAGGCCGCACTGGTACATCTTCAGCTCCGGCCCCACCACGATAACAGAGCGGCCGGAATAGTCCACGCGCTTGCCCAGCAGGTTCTGGCGGAAGCGGCCCTGCTTGCCCTTCAGCATGTCCGAAAGGCTCTTCAGCGGGCGGTTGTTCGGGCCCGTCACCGGGCGGCCGCGGCGGCCGTTGTCAATCAGGGCGTCCACGGCCTCCTGCAGCATGCGCTTTTCGTTGCGCACAATGATGTCGGGCGCGCCCAGCTCCAGCAGGCGCTTGAGGCGGTTGTTGCGGTTGATGACGCGGCGATACAAATCGTTCAAATCGCTTGTGGCAAAGCGGCCGCCGTCCAGCTGCACCATGGGGCGGATGTCGGGCGGGATGACAGGGATGACGTCCATAATCATCCACTCGGGCCGGTTGCCCGACACGCGGAACGCCTCCACCACCTCAAGGCGCTTGAGAAGGCGCATGCGCTTCTGGCCGCTGGCGTTTTCCATCTCGTCATGAAGCTGGGCGCTCAGTGCGTCCAAATCTATTTTTGCCAGCAGCTCCTGAATGGCCTCGGCGCCCATGGACGCCTTGAATTCGTCCTCATAGCGCTCGCGCATGTCGCGGTATTCCTTCTCGCTCAGAAGCTGCTTTTCCTCCAGCGGCGTCATGCCGGGGTCCGTCACGATATACGCGGCGAAGTACAGCACTTTTTCCAGAAGGCGGGGCGAGAGGTCCAGCATGAGGCCGATGCGGCTGGGGATGCCCTTGAAATACCAGATATGGCTTACCGGGGCGGCAAGCTCAATGTGGCCCATGCGCTCGCGGCGCACCTTGGCGCGCGTCACCTCCACGCCGCAGCGGTCGCATATCTTGCCCTTGTAGCGGATGCGCTTATACTTGCCGCAGTGGCACTCCCAGTCCTTCGTGGGCCCGAAAATGCGCTCGCAGAACAGGCCGTCGCGCTCCGGCTTCAGGGTGCGGTAGTTGATGGTCTCGGGCTTCTTCACTTCGCCGTAGCTCCATTCGCGGATCTGCTCGGGCGAGGCGAGGCCGATTTTGATAGAATCGAATGCGTTGAATTCCATGAATCGAACCCTTTCTTTCTCGATGTTCCTGTTTCGTGAAAGCGGCCGCGCGCTGTGCACTCAGCGCGGCGCGCGGCGCCGGTGTTAGTCTTCTTCGCCGTCCGCGTCGTCCGCGAACAGGTCGTCCATGGCGAAGCTGTCGTCCTCGGGTTCTCCGCCGTCCTCCACGTCTTCGATGCTGTAGTCGTCGTTCAGCTCGCTCTCCACCATCACGTCGTCGCCGATGGAGAGGTCTGCATTATCGAAGCCCATGTCGTCGTCGTCATAGTTCTGCTTGATGTCAATCTCGTTGCCGTCCTTATCCTGCACGCGCATGTCAAGGCCAAGGCTCTGCAGCTCCTTCATCAGCACGCGGAACGCCTCCGGAATGCCCGGCTGCGGCACGGGCTGGCCCTTCACAATGGCCTCGTACGTCTTTACGCGGCCTACCACGTCGTCCGATTTGACGGTGAGTATCTCCTGCAGGGTGTAGGCGGCACCGTAGGCCTCCAGGGCCCACACCTCCATTTCGCCGAAGCGCTGGCCGCCGAACTGTGCCTTGCCGCCCAGCGGCTGCTGGGTAACCAGGCTGTACGGGCCGGTGCTGCGCGCGTGGATTTTGTCGTCCACCAGGTGATGCAGCTTCAAATAATACATATAGCCCACGGTTACGGGGTTGTCGAATTTTTCGCCCGTGCGGCCGTCGTACACCACGCTCTTGCCGTCCTCGGAAAGGCCCGCCTCGCGGAACATCTCGCGGATATCCGCCTCGTGCGCGCCGTCGAACACCGGCGTCATCACCTTCCAGCCAAGGGCCTTGGCGGCGTAGCCCAGGTGCACCTCCAGCACCTGGCCGATGTTCATTCGGCTGGGCACGCCCAGGGGGTTCAGCACAATGTCAAGCGGCGTACCGTCCTCAAGGAAGGGCATATCTTCCTGCGGCAGAATACGGGACACAACGCCCTTGTTGCCGTGGCGGCCCGCCATCTTGTCGCCCACGCTTATCTTGCGCTTCTGGGCAATGTAGCAGCGCACCACCTCACGCACGCCGGGCTGCAGCTCGTCGCAGTTGTCGGGGGTGAACACCTTCACGTCCACAATAATGCCGTACTCGCCGTGCGGCACGCGCAGGCTGGTGTCGCGCACCTCGCGCGCCTTTTCGCCGAAGATGGCGCGCAGAAGGCGCTCTTCGGCGGTGAGCTCTGTCTCGCCCTTCGGCGTCACCTTGCCCACCAGAATGTCGCCCGCCGTCACCTCGGCGCCGATGCGGATGATGCCGCGCTCGTCCAGGTCCTTCAGGGCGTCCTCGCCCACGTTCGGGATGTCGCGCGTAATCTCCTCGGGGCCAAGCTTCGTCTCGCGGCTCTCTATCTCATACTCCTCAATATGGATGGAGGTGTACACGTCCTCGCGCACAATCTTCTCGTTGATGAGCACGGCGTCCTCGTAATTGTAGCCCTCCCACGTCATAAAGCCGATGAGGGCGTTTTTGCCAAGGCTGATCTCGCCGTTCTTCGTGGCGGGGCCGTCGGCTATCACCTGGCCCTTCAGCACCTTTTCGCCCTTGTTCACAATGGGGCGCTGGTTGATGCAGGTGCCCTGGTTCGAGCGCATGAACTTGATAAGCTCGTATTCATCCGTGGTGGTTTTGGACGTGCGCACGATAATTTTGTCCGCCGTCACCTTTTCCACCACGCCGTCGTTCTTCGCCAGCACGCACACGCCGGAGTCGCACGCGGCCTTGTACTCCATGCCCGTCGCCACAATGGGCTGTTCGGTCACCAGCAGGGGCACGGCCTGGCGCTGCATGTTCGAGCCCATCAGCGCGCGGTTCGCGTCGTCGTTTTCAAGGAAGGGAATCATGGCCGTGGCCACGGAAACCACCATCTTCGGCGAGACGTCCATGAAGTCGGCGCGGCTGCGCTCCACCTCCAGAATCTCGTCGCGCCAGCGGCACGAAACACGCTCGCGCAAAAAGTGGCCCTCTTCGTCCAGCGGCTCGTTGGCCTGCGCCACGATGTACTCGTCCTCCACGTCCGCCGTCATATACACAACTTCGTCCGTCACCACGCCGCGCTCTTTGTCAATGCGGCGGTAGGGCGCCTCCACAAAGCCGTACTCGTTTATCTTGGCAAATGTGGCAAGGTACGAGATAAGGCCGATGTTCGGGCCCTCGGGCGTCTCGATGGGGCACATGCGGCCATAGTGCGAATAGTGCACGTCGCGCACCTCGAAGCCCGCGCGGTCACGCGACAGGCCGCCCGGGCCCAAGGCCGAAAGGCGGCGCTTGTGCGTCAGCTCTGCAAGGGGGTTGTTCTGATCCATGAACTGGCTCAGCGGCGAAGAGCCGAAGAACTCCTTCACCGCGGCCACCACAGGGCGGATGTTGATGAGCGCCTGCGGCGTCACCACCTCCATGTCCTGCGCCTGCAGCGTCATGCGCTCGCGGATGACGCGCTCCATGCGCGAAAAGCCGATGCGGAACTGGTTCTGCAAAAGCTCGCCCACGCTGCGGATGCGGCGGTTGCCCAGATGGTCGATGTCGTCGGTGGCGCCAAGGCCGTGGCCCAGGTTGTTCAAATAGTTCACCGAGGCGAAGATGTCGTCCACCGTCACCGTCTTGGAGATAAGCTTGTCGTGGTTTCTGCGCAGAAGCTCCTTCTGCTCTTCCACGTTCTCCGTCTCGTCCAGAATGGCGCGCAGCTCGGCAAAGCTGACGCGCTCGTTGATGCCGCACTCGGCCGGGTCGAACGAGAAAAACTCCTTCGCGTCCACCGTGCCGTTGGTGAACACCTTCACTTCCCTGTCGTCCACCGTCAGGTGCACAAGGCTCACGCCCGCGGCCTCGGCGGCTGCGGCTGCCTCCTTGGTCACCTTTTCGCCCGCTGCCACCAGCAGCTCGCCTGTCAGCGGGGCAATGATGTCGCGCGCGGCCACATGGCCGGCAATGCGCTTTGCAAGCGCCAGCTTCTGGTTCATTTTATAGCGGCCGAAGCGCGAAAGGTCATACCGGCGCGCGTCGAAGAACAGGCTGTTCAAATGGCTCTGCGCGCTCTCCACCGTGGGGGGCTCGCCCGGGCGCAGCTTGCGGTATGTCTCCAGAAGGCCCTCTTCCTCGCTGGTGGTGGGGTCTTTGGCCAGAGTGGCCTCGATGCGCTCGTCCTCGCCGAAGAAATCGCGGATGCGCGCGTCGTCGCCAAGGCCCAAAGCCCGCAGGAACACCGTCACCGGTATTTTGCGGTTTTTGTCGATGCGCACATAGAAGATGTCGTTTGAATCCGTCTCGAACTCAAGCCACGCGCCGCGGTTGGGGTTCATGGTGGCGGTGAACAGCTCTTTGCCCGTTTTGTCGTAGCTTTTGCCGAAGTACACGCCCGGGCTGCGCACAAGCTGCGAGACAATGACGCGCTCGGCGCCATTGTACAGGAACGTGCCGGAATCCGTCATCAGCGGGAAATCGCCCATGAAGATTTCCTGCTCCTTCACCTCGCCCGTCTCCTTGTTCAGAAGGCGCGCGGTGACGCGCAGCGGCGCGGCATAGGTGGCGTCGCGCTCTTTACATTCCTTGATGGTGTATTTGGGCTGGGAATCCAGGCGGTAGTCGATGAAATCCAGCACGAGGTTGCCGGAATAATCCTCGATGGTGGAAATATCGCGGAAGACCTCCTTCAGGCCCTCTTTCAAAAACCAGTTGTACGAGTTTTTCTGCACCTCGATGAGGTTCGGCATGTCGATGACTTCATCAATGCGCGAAAAGCTCATGCGCTCGGTTTTGCCAAGTTGTACGGGCTTGACTTTCACCATAATTTGCGACCACTCCTTATTTTTTCAGCATGTTCCGCTTCTTCGTAACACCGCGTAAGGCGGCCTTTCTGCCGGGGCAAAAATCGTCGAAATGCACAAATATTTTCAGCATATTTTTGGCACATGGGCACACAAGGCCATGATGATACATAATAAACATTATAGGCCGGAAAAAGCCTGCCGTCAAGGGAAAAAACAAAAAAATAAAGCCAAAAAACGCATTTGAAACGCCTGGGGCCGTGTATTATTTTTGCTTCATTCCGCCATTCATTTCCCCAGTGCGGCACATATGGCGCGCCGCGCGGCAGCCCGCGACCATATCTGCCGCGCTTTCTTTTTCCGGCGTCCGCCTTCGTTTTCCGCTTTCGAGGGCGGGGCTAAGGGCGCTGCGCCATACAGAACCCTCCCATTCTTTGTAAAGGCCGGCCTCCGCCCGCGCAGGGGCCGGGGCCTTTTGCACACCAAAAACGGCAACACATGTCCCACGGCGAAGGCGCGTTGACAAAAGAAAACACTGGCTTTGGCGTCTGATGCACTCATCCAAAACCGCCGGGCCAAAACTGCACGGCACCCCGGGAACGGCAGTTTTGGATGCAGGGCGGGAAAGCTTTCCGCAGGCGCCCTTTGCGGCTGTGAGGGAAAGTTGAAGAGGCTGTGCGCAAAAATTGCTTTTCAAGGGCAATGGTTTCTTGTGCCAGCGCGCCTAAAGCCGGGGGCTTTTCATATACGGGCACAGCGCCGGAATACCAGCTTGACCGTCACGCCGCGCAAGTGCGCTCTGCCAGCCGCAAAAGTTCCGTTGCCTGCCGCTCGCAAACCGGCTTTTTCGAAGCCTGTATGGCCAGTTTCTCTCCTGCTTTGTCCTGCTCATGCCGACGCTGAATATCCCCGTATATCTTCTTTGCATTTCCCCGGCCGCGCCCGCGCAGCATCCCCGGCGCCGGAATTCACGGTTTCGGCATTTGCATTTCAGTTCCGGCAGCTTCCCGTACAGCATCAGGCTGTTCTTTCCTTTCAGACGCCCCATGAAACTCGCCGCCGCTATTTTGGGCGGCATCCCAATCAGCATATGATTGCAATGGGGAATCCATTGAAGTCATCTCCAGATTTTTCCCGCTTAGCACTGTGCATGAACCTTTTTACTAACCCTCACATACCATGACCAGTATTTCTACCGGCGAGTTCCTACAGACTTGTAAATCGAAAGTTCGTCCGCTTGTCACGCAAGAATTCTCACCATACCCACTTTATGAGACTTCCGGCATACAGGCTACACATTTCCCCGCCGGGACGCTTTCGTGGGAGAGACAAGCCTTCCTTTACGGCAGCTCTCTGCCGGCTTCTGGGGGCTTCATACAATTTGGCTGTTGCCGCTGCCTCGCATGCCACAGTCTTAAAGTGGACGTTTCCGAACATTAACCCTTCATTCCATTCTTCGCCTTAATAGTTCTCCTAAGAAGCTTACAAGATTATGGCCTTTACATATATTAGCCCTTTCCCCTTATAATTTAGTGTGTAGATTGCTATCTATAGAGGTGTTGAGCATGAACTGGTTCAATCGCATGACTTCCCGGAAAAAGCACGGCTTTTGGAAAGTAATCATCGTGTTTGCCATCGGCGCAGCCTTAGTCTTGCTTACACCCGTTGTTTTTCATGCTTTTTCTAGCTGCTGATTCCAACCCTTGCATAAGCACCCTTTTGGGTGCTCGTTTTTTCTTAGCGCGTGACCTTTTCAATCACGAACGCGTCGCACGTATTTGCAATTCCAACTGGTATGCGGCAAACCATTTATGCCGTTCATCTTTCCTCTTTGAATGGCCTCCCCCTGCCTGTTTGTGCAGCCGGCCGGCCGCACTGCCAGCACCGCAAAGGGAGCTTTTATTTCTCCACACTGGGCATCAGTCTTTTTTCACACCCCGCCTGGCAGGCTGTTTTCGGCATACAAAAAGGCGCCCCGCAGCGGCATAAAGGCCGCTGCGGGGTGGCGTTGCCTGCTTTTGCGCCGGATGCGTACAGGGCTGCCGGCCTATTTTTTGGCTGCAAGGGCCTCGAAATCCACAGCCGCAAGCTCTTCGTTGATGCGCTGTGAAATGCGGCACATCTCGCGCCGGAAGGCGCAGGTGGCCTGCGCGCCGCGGTTGCACGCCGCGCTGTCGTCGGCACAGCGCGTCAGGCGCCAGGGGCCCTCCACCACGTCTATCACGTCCTTCAGGCTGATGTCCTTCGCGCTGCGCGCCAGCTCGTAGCCGCCGCGGTTGCCCTTGAAGCTGGACACAAGGCCCCCCTGCGCCAGCTTGCCCAGTATTTTCAGGGCAAAGCGAAGCGAGACGCACATTTCCTCGCTGATGCTGCGCGCGTCGCGCCGCGCCCCGCTTTTTGCAAGGCAGTAAACAATGCGGATGGCATAATCCGTCTCCTGTGTGATATACACCGGCCCGGCCCCCTTTAACTATACTGTTTCAATATAGTTAAATATAACAGGCCGCGCGCAGTTTGTCAAACCTCAGGCCAGCGGAAAAGCCGTGCCGTTCACCTCCACAGCTGTGACTTGCGAAAGATCCGCCGCCTGCAAAAGCTGAATGACAAGGCTGCCGCCTGCCTGAAAACGCCTGCCGGGCACGCCCGCGGCGCCCCGCTCGATGTCCCACCAGCTCAAAATGGGCAGGCGCGTGCCGTCTGCAAAGCACAGGGCCACGGGCACATCCATCAGGGCGGCCAGGTCGCTTTCCGCAGCGGGTTCCCTGAGTTGCAGATACACCGAGATGGGCGAAAACTCCAGCTTTTCCAACGGGCTTTCGAAGCCCGCATTGGCAGGCTCTTGCAGCAGGCTGAGGCCCGCAGGCTCGTATTCCAGCCGGAAGGCAAAGCTGAAATGCCCCGGCACCACGGCGTCCTCATCGTGCATACGCGTCCCCACGCCGGAAGCGGAATTGTGGTACATATTCCACAGCTCTATCTGCGCCGTCTGCCCGCTCAGCGGGGCAGATACACTGGCCATCAGCACGAAGCGAAGCTGGTTTTCAGCCGCCTGCCCGGCGGGCAGGGGCTGTACCGTGACGGCCGCGGCGCCTGGCACATCCGTGCTGAAAGAAGCCACGTCAAACAGATATTCCTGTGCGCTTTTCAGCTTCGTGCCCTGCGGCGCGGTGACGGTAAACGGGATATACACACAGTGCCCGTCGCCCAGCACGCCCTCCAGCGTGATGGACGCGCCGCCCACTGTCTGTGTCAGGCCAAGGCCTTGGCTCAGCCCGCCTAAAAGGGGCATGTCCTTTTGCCCAAGGCCCAGAAAGGCTGTAAAATCTGTGCCCCATACAAAGGCGCCCACCGCCCCGGCCGCCAGCACGCCGCAGGCCAGCGCCGCCGCCAGCAGCAGGGCTGCCATGCGCTTTCTGCTGCGCGTTCGGCACCGTATGCTCCGCACGCCATGGCAGCCCTGTGCCGGTGCGGCTTCTTCGCCGGTGTGCGTGTGCGGGGCGCTGCCTTTTGTGCGTGCGCCGGCCAAAAGCCGCTCAAGCTGTGCTTTTTGCTGCGCCCCACTCAGCGGCACGGGGGCATATTCCTCCGGGCACACTGCGGCCAGGTTCAGCGCGTCGTATTCGTTCTTCATTCTCCCTCGCTCCTTTCCCGAAGGCGGCGGGCCAGCCTTTGTCTGGCCCGGGCCACCCGTGTGTTTACAGCGCCCACGCTGATGCCGCGCGCGGCGGCCTGCTGCACCGGAGTGCTGCCATAAAAATACCGGCCCAGCAGAAGGGCGCGGTCTTCGTCCGGCAGGCCGCGGAACATGTCCTCCAGCTCCAGCGCAAAGTATTCGTCCGGCGTGTGCCCTGCTATGCGCTCCAGCTCTTGCGTGCCGCCCGCCAGGCATGTGCGCGCCGCACGGCGTACAGCGTCAATGGCGCGGTAGCGCGCCACAGCAGCGGCCCACGCCTTGAAGCTGCGCCTGCCGTCAAACCGCCCCGCGTTCTGCCAGATGGCCAGCAGGGCGTCGGCCAGAATGTCGTCCGCGTCCAGCCCCGGCGCATGCCGCCGCACAACGGCGTTCAAAAGGCCGCCGTATTCGCGCACCAGCTGCTCGGCCGCGGCTTCCTCCCGCCGCGCCAGCGCTGCCGCCAGCTCCTGCTCTGTGTGATAAGGCTGCATAGCATTCACCTCTCTGCCCATTCCTTCTTTTTGAAAAGCGCCTTCATCCTTCTATACGCACGGCACAGGCCGTTTCTTACACAGCCCGGCTTTTTTTGCATAGCCATAGCCCCTGGTTAAGGCAGTGGCCTGAGCAGACATTGTAAGGGCCCGTTACCGGCAGGCATCTCAAGGCGCACTGAGCTTTATTTCTCTTGCGGCACTTGCCCTGCAGCCCGTAAGCGGGCGCTCATCGTTCTAACAGCAGCCTTCTTCCATCGGCATTTTCGGGTTAGCGTCCCGCTTCACTCAATGCTGAAAGAGAAAGCTTCTTTACAGGCTACCTCCGCCGGCTCTGCCGGTGGCTTCCGAAACCAAAAAAGCAGTGCCCCGCGGCGGATGCCGCGGGGCACTGTATCTTTTCCGGCACAGCCTGATCACGCGGCGCACGCGCCCGGCGGGCCGTCTAAGGGCTGTCCTGCGCGGCGGGTGCAGAGCAGCTCCACTGGGCGGCGGGCATACCGGCCGCAAAATCCCCGCTCACCGCGGGCACATAATAGGCGCCATACACGGTGCAGCCCTCGGCGCAGTTCTGCTGCGCCTCTTCGGGCAGCTTCACCCAGAAGCGGTACCACGGGGCGTACACCTCGCTGCCCTCGCGGTAGCAAAGCTGCACCGCGGCAATGTCCGCCGCGCTTTGCACCGCATAGGGCACGCTGGTAAGGCACCGGCCCTGCAGCAAAAGCGCCTGCGCGTCGCCTTGTGAAATAAGCGGGTACTCCCCCAGCGCCCTGCCAAGCTGCGGCTGCTCATAAAAAATGGTGCCGCGTTCCCCTGCGGAAAAGCTTAACTGCCCGCAGCTTGCAAGCACAAGCTGCTGCGCCAGCAGGGCGTCGGAGTCCCACACGGCGTGCGTCAGGCGCAGCGCGCCGTCAAAGGCATAGGCCGCCCGCACGGCCGCCTGGGGCGCCTGCATGCCCAGAGCTGTGCCGTATTCGTCCGCAAGCCGCTGCACGGCCGCGGCATACGCCTGCGCATCGCCGCCGTCCAGCGCCGCGTCAAAGCCCCCGGCCAGCTCTATGCTCACACCGCCGCCTCGCGACGCCGTTATCACAGTGCCGTTCGTGCACACGGCCCCGGCGCTGGCCGGCGCAAGGTTATAGTCCAGCTGAGCCTGTTTTTCGGCCGCCGCCTCGGGCGTATCCTCCTCAGAGGGCAGCAGCCCCGCCGCCTCAAACCTTTCCAGCGTGGCCCGCCTTTGCTCTTCCGTGGGCGACACCTCCACGCTTTCCACCTCAAAGCCCAGCGCGGCCGCCGTCTGCCGTGCAAGGGCGCACAGCTCTTCCTGCGTGTATTCGCGCGCGCCGGTAAAATCTGCCGGGCGCGCGTTCTCATACACCGTCAGCGAAACCGGCATTTCTTCACCGTCCACAGGCCAGGCCGTGGGCAGAAGCTCGCTTTCGCTTCGCACCGTCACGGCCTCCATGCCAAGGCCCGCGCCGCCCGCCTCCTCCAGCGAAAAGCCGGGCAGCCCGCCGTTTTCG